>Ga0268266_10000064_pt1 | contig 249533 bp, 248 predicted proteins | sample KBSS13metaG_FD_190356 | JGI IMG/M metagenome (GOLD analysis project Ga0268266, IMG submission 190356) | Switchgrass rhizosphere microbial communities from Kellogg Biological Station, Michigan, USA - KBS S1-3 metaG (SPAdes) (version 2) | ecosystem: Host-associated > Plants > Roots >... | reverse complement strand
AGGGCGAGATCTCGGTCATGCAGACCGAGAAGAAGATCCGCAACCGCGTGAAGCGGCAGATGGAGAAGACCCAGCGCGAGTACTATCTGAACGAGCAGATGAAGGCGATCCAGCGCGAGCTGGGCGAACAGGACGATCAGCGCGACGAGCTGCTCGAGCTCGAAAAGCGCATCAAGAAGGTCAAGCTCTCCAAGGAAGCCCGCGCCAAGGCCGAAAGCGAGCTTAAGAAGCTGCGCAACATGAGCCCGATGTCGGCGGAGTCGACGGTTGTCCGGAACTACCTGGACTGGCTGCTGTCGATCCCGTGGGGCAAGGCCAAGATCAAGCCGATCGACCTGCAGAAGGCCGAGGATATCCTCGAAGGCGACCACTACGGCCTCGAGAAGGTGAAGGAGCGGATCCTCGAGTACCTGGCGGTGCAAAGCCGCGTGGGCTCGCTGAAGGGCCCGATCCTCTGCCTCGTGGGCCCGCCCGGGGTCGGCAAGACCTCGCTCGGCCGCTCGATCGCCAAGGCCACGGGACGTGAGTTCGTCCGCGTGTCGCTGGGCGGCGTGCGCGACGAGGCCGAGATCCGCGGTCACCGTCGGACCTACATCGGCTCCATGCCCGGCAAGATCATCCAGTCGATGAAGAAGGCCAAGTCGACCAACGCCTTCTTCCTGTTGGACGAGATCGACAAGATGGGCTCCGACTGGCGGGGCGATCCGTCCTCGGCCCTGCTCGAGGTGCTGGACCCAGCGCAGAACTCGACCTTCGCCGACCACTATCTGGAGGTCGACTACGACCTGTCACCGGTGATGTTCGTCACCACGGCCAACAGCCTCAACATGCCCCAGCCGCTGCTGGACCGCATGGAGATCATCCGCATCCCCGGCTACACCGAGGACGAGAAGGTGGAGATCGCCAAGCGGCACATCCTGGCCAAGCTGACCAAGGACCATGGGCTGAAGCCGGAGGAGTTCATCGTCCCCGACCAGGCGATCCGCGACCTGATCCGCTACTACACCCGCGAAAGCGGCGTGCGGTCGCTGGAGCGGGAGCTGGGCAACCTGGCCCGCAAGACGGTGCGCGACCTGAGCCGCGAGAACGTCCTGTCGATCACCATCGACGACGAGCGCTTGGCGAAATACGCCGGCGTGCGGAAGTTCAAGTACGGCGAGATGGACACCGAGGACCAGGTCGGGATCATCACCGGCTTGGCCTACACCGACTTCGGCGGCGACATCCTGACCATCGAGGCGGTCAAGATGCCGGGCAAGGGCCGCATGACGGTGACCGGCAACCTGAAGGACGTGATGAAGGAGTCGATCTCGGCGGCGAACAGCTACGTCCGCAGCCGGGCCACCAAGTTCGGCATCGAACCGCCGAGCTTCGAGCGGACCGACGTCCACATTCACGTGCCGGACGGCGCCACGCCCAAGGACGGTCCGTCCGCCGGCGCGGCCATGGCCACCGCCATCGTCTCCGTCCTGACCGGCATCCCGATCAAGAAGGACATCGCCATGACCGGCGAAGTCACGCTTCGGGGTCGGGTCACCGCGATCGGCGGCCTGAAGGAGAAGCTGCTCGCGGCCCTGCGCTCCGGCGTCAAGACCGTGCTGATCCCGCAGGAGAACGAGAAGGACCTGGCCGACATCCCGGAGAACGTCAAATCCGAGATGAAGATCATCCCGATCTCGACGATGGACGAGGTGCTGTCGCACGCGCTTACACGCGCGCCGGTGGCGATCGAATGGTCGGAGGCCGACGCGCCGCCGGTCTCGGTGCCGGACGACAGCGACGTGGAAGCGGTGCTGACCCACTAGGTCCGATCACTTCTTGTGTCATTGGGGCGGCGCGGGGCGATTCCCGCGCCGCTCTCGTTTGACGGCCACGCTTCGACAGGCCTTAAATGAAATGGGGTGAGGGCGCTGGGGAGCCTCTCAAGCCTCCACAAACGAAGCGGGTGGAGAACGCAAAATGACGAAGGCCGAACTCGTCGCGGAGATGGCCGACAAGGCGGGCCTGAACAAGGCGCAGGCCAAGGAGGCGCTCGACGCCTTCATCGCCTCGGTGTCGACCTCGCTGAAGGCGGGCCGTGAGGTGCGGCTCGTGGGCTTCGGCAGCTTCGTGCCGATCAAACGGCCGGCCGGGACGGCGCGCAACCCGCGCACCGGCGAGACGGTGAAGCGCAAGGCTTCGCAAACCTGCCGCTTCCGCGTAGGCGAGGCCCTCAAGGACGCGCTGAACCGCTGAATGGCGGCATTTGAGAGAAAAGGCGGCCGCTCTGTGGGCCGCCTTTTTCGCGCCGAAGGCCCCGCGGCGCCGCCTGGGTGCTTCTGGCGGCGTTCAAGCTGGTCTAGAAGCCGGCCAACGGGCGGCTAGCTCAGCTGGTTAGAGCATCTCGTTTACACCGAGAGGGTCGGGGGTTCGAATCCCTCGCCGCCCACCAAATCCTTCTCCCTCGGGGCTGGCGATGTTCAGATGGACCTTAGCTCTGGGGATGATGATGGCCGCCTCCGCCGCTCTGGCCGAACCGGCCACGCTCGACGCCTACATGGGCCAGGCGCGCCATCCGGCTGATGCGGTGATCCACTATGGCGCAGCGCCGTCGCAGGTGGCCGAGCTGTTCCTGCCGAAGGGCAAGGCGCCATATCCCGTCGTCGTCCTGCTGCATGGCGGCTGCTTCCTGAAGGAATACGAGGGCTTTGCGCAGACGAGCTCGCTCGCGGCCGACCTGGCCGGGCGCGGCTACGCGGTCTGGAACGTCGAGTACCGCAAGCTGGGCGAGGCCGGTGCGGGCTATCCCGGCACCTTCCAGGACGTGGCGAGCGCGGTCGACCGGCTGCGGATCGAGGCGCCGAAGTACGGGCTGGACCTGAAGCGGGTGGTGGCCGTGGGCCATTCGGCGGGCGGGCACCTGGCGCTCTGGGCGGCGAGCCGCGGCAGGCTGCCGGCCGGAAGCCCGTTGCGCACGGCCGATCCGATGCCGATCGGCGCCGTGGTCAGCCTCGCGGGTATCGGCGACCTGAAGGGGCAGGGCAAGGCCTGGGCGCTGCCCTGCGGGGACGACACGATCGCGCGGCTGATCGACCTGAAGGGCCGCAAGGGCGCTTACGCCGACACCTCGCCGGCCGAGCTACTGCCGAGCCGCGTCAAGGTCGTGATGATCCACGGCGCCTTCGATTCCGTCATGCCGCCGTACACTGGCCTGGCCTATGCGACGCACGTCAGGAAGGCCGGCGACCAGGCCGAGGTCGTGGTTATCCCCGACGCGGGCCACTTCGACCTCGTGATCCCCACGACACCCGCGTGGAAGACGATCGTCGGCATCGTCGAACGCGAGACCGAGGCGCTCGGCCGTTAGACGAGGCGTCTTCCCACCTGGGAAGATTTCGTGCCTATCTGCGCGGTCCTTGGGGAAGAATCTATGACCGCCACGACGACCGACGCAGACGATCGTGCCTTCCTGGGCCACCCCAAGGGGCTGGCCTACCTCTCCGTCACGGAGGCCTTCGAGCGCTTCTCCTACTACGGGATGATCGCGCTGCTGGTGCTCTACATGAACGGCCAGCTGCTGAAGCCGGGCCATGTCGAGCATGTGGTCGGATTGAGTGTCTTACGGCCCATCCTGGAGGCCGTGTTCGCGGGTGGAGCCCACTACTCGAACCAGCAGCTCTCCTCGGCGATCTATCTGGTCTATTCGAGCACGGTCTACCTGACCCCCTTGCTCGGCGGGTTGATCGCCGACCGGGTCGGGCGGACCGGCACGATCATCTTCGGCGCGAGCATCATGGCGCTTGGCCACTTCCTGATGGCCTTCGACGCCTCATTCTTGCTGGCCTTGGTCTGCCTGATGATCGGCGCCGGGTGCCTGAAGGGCAATATCGCGACCCAGGTGGGTGCGCTCTACGCCGCTGGCGACACCCGCCGCGCCGACGGCTTCCAGGTCTTCTACATCGGCATCAACGGCGGCGTGATCTTCGGGCCGCTGATCACGGGTTACCTCGGCGAGGGGATCGCCTGGCACTACGGGTTTGGCGCGGCGGGCGTGGCCATGCTGATCGCCCTCGGGATCTACCTGTCCGGCCTGAAGCGCCTGCCGCCGGATCCCCCGCGCGGCGCAAGGGCCAGAGCGGAGAAGGTTGTGAGCCCGGCGCTGACCAAGCGCGAGGTGGCCGTGCTGGTGCTGCTGGTCCTCATCCTGCCGGTGCTGGCGTTGTCGATCGTCGGCAACAATCAGATCTACAACGGCTATCTGATCTGGGCCCAAGCCAACGCCGACCTGCACTTCCTGGGCATCCCGATCCTGACCAGCCAGATGCTCTCGGTGGACTCCATCGTCTCGGTCATCACCCTGGTCGGCATGGTCATGTTCTGGCGGGCGTGGAAGACCCGGTTCCCGGAGCCGGACGAGCTAGGCAAGATCGTCATCGGCTGCTTCTTCGCGGCGGCCGGCGTCGCCTGCCTGGCGGCGGGCGCGGCGCTGACGCCGGCCGGTCAAAAGGTCAGCTTCAACTGGCTGCTGGCCTTCCACCTGCTGAACGACATCGGCTTCGCCAACGTCCTGCCGGTCGGACTTGCGCTGTTTTCCCGAGCCGCGCCCAAAGCCATCGCGGGCCTGGTGATCGGCTTCTACTATCTGCACCTCTGGGCCGGGAACATCCTCGTGGGCTATCTCGGCACCCTCTACGAGAAGATGGCGCCGGTGCAGTTCTGGATGGTCCATGTCGTCATGGTCGGGGGCGCCGGCGCGGTCTTCTTGGTCATCAAGTTGCTGTTCGGGCGCCTGCTGCTGGCGAGCGAAGACCCGGAGCTGGACATGCGCACGGTGGCGCTCGCTGACGCCGGCGAGACGCCCTAGGCGCGCGATGCTCTACCGCCCGCTCGGCCGCACCGGCCTGACGGTCTCGGAGATCGGCTTCGGCGCGGCGAGCTGGTGGGGCAAGCCGCAGTTCTCGGAGCGGGCCGCGGTTGGCCTCGTCCACGCGGCCCTCGACGGAGGCGTGACCTTCTTCGACACCGGCGCTAGCTATTCCGGCGGCCATGCCGAGCCGCGCTTGGGTCGAGCGCTGAAGGGGCGGGACATCGCAGGCTTGGTGGTCGCCACCAAGGCCGGCACGTTCGCCAGGGATGGCCGGATTAGACGTGACTTCTCCGCGGCGGCCGTCGTCGCCAGCGCGGAGCGCAGCCTCAAGAACCTGGGCTTGGACGTCCTGCCGCTGCTGCAGCTACATGGCCCCGCCGTCGCCGACCTCACCGACGAGCTGCGCGCGGCCCTGGCCGGGCTGAAGGCGAGGGGGCTTGTGCGCGCGCTCGGCGCGAACAGCTTCGACCCGGCGGTCATCGACCATCTGACCGCTCTGCCTGACTTCGACGTCGTGATGGTCGACTACAACGTCCTGCGCCCCGAGCGCGAGCCGCTGATTGTCCGCGCTGCGCGGGCCGGCAAGGGCGTGCTGGCTGGAATGCCGCTGGCTATGGGGCACACCGGCGGACAGGTCGCCAAGCTGCGCGCGCCGCGCGATCTCTGGTACGCCGCCCGCGGCCTGCTGCGGCACCGACGCGAGGTGGAGCAGGGCGCGGGCTTCGGCTTCCTCGGGCGCACGCCCGGCATGACCGGCGCCCAGGCGGCTCTGGCTTACGTCCTGGCCAACCCGGATGTCGCCTGTGCGGTCATGGGCACCACGCGGCCGGCGCACTTGGCCCAGAACCTTGCCGCCTCGGGAATGACGCTTTCGGCCGAAACCCTGGCGGCGATCCGCGCCCAGCAGATCCGGCTTTCCGGGTGACAGCCGCCGCCGCGCGGAGTCATGGTGCTGAACAACGATAACCTAGTGGGAAACGACCATGGCCGACGCTCCGATGGACCTCGACACGGCCCTTGAAGCGGCTCACCTGCCGGCTCTGCTCGCCGCGCTGGTCCACGTGACCGGTGATGCGGGCTGGCTGAAGCCGGAATGGACGCCCACCTATGTGCCGCTTTCCCGCGGCGACCCCGGCCTGCCGCAGGAAGTCCAGGACGACATCCGCCGCCAGGCCAAGGCGGCGCTCGAGGCTTTCCTGGCGAGCGGTCGGCTGATGGCGCCGAGCCCGGACACGCCGACCTTGCGCAAGATGATGGACTTTGTGGCAGGCGCGCCGATCCCGGAGACCTACGCCGACTTCCTGATCGACGAGCTCGCCATCTCGGGCAAGTCGAGCAAGGACCCGCAGTTCGACCAGCCGCAGCTCAAGGCGGCAGCCCGCCAGCTCAAGGTCCTGGTGATCGGCGCCGGCATGTCAGGCATCCTGGCCGGCATCCGCCTCACCCAGGCCGGCGTGCCGTTCGAGATCATCGAGTCCAACCCGGACGTGGGGGGCACCTGGCTGGTGAACACCTATCCGGGCTGCCGGGTGGACAACTCCAACCACATGTACAGCTATTCGTTCGAGCCGAACCACGCCTGGCCGCAGCATTTCTCGCCGCAGCCGGAACTCCTGAAATACTTCCGGGGCATCGCGGCCAAGTATGACCTGAAGAAGCACATCCGCTTCGAGACCCGCGTCGAGAGCCTGACCTGGGACGAGGCGCGCTCGCTCTGGCGGGCGGAGATCCGCGGCAAGGACGGCAAGCCCGAGACCGTGGAATCCAACGCCGTCATCACCGCGGTCGGCCAGCTCAACAAGCCGCGCATGCCGCAGATCGAGGGCGTCGGGACCTTCGAGGGCCCGGCTTTCCACTCTGCTGAATGGCGCCATGACGTCGACCTGACCGGCAAGCGCGTGGCGGTCATCGGCACCGGCGCGTCGGCCTACCAGTTCGTGCCCGAGATCGCGCCGAAGGTCGCCCATCTGACGGTCTTCCAGCGCACGCCGCCCTGGGGGCTGCCGGTGCCGCACTACCACGAGGACGTGCCCGAGGGCATGAAGTGGCTGCTGGAGCACGTGCCCTACTACGACAAGTGGTACCGCTTCTGGCTCTTCTGGATGACCACCGAAGGCTTCCTGCCGATGGTCAAGGCCGACGAGGGCTGGAACGGGCCGGAGACGGCCGTGGGCGCGGAGAACCTGATGCTGCGCGAAATGGCGGCTGCCGCACTCGCCGCCCAGGTCGAGGATCGGCCGGACCTGCTGCCGAACGTCGTTCCGACCTATCCGGTCGGCGGCAAGCGCGCGGTGCTCGACAACGGCGTCTGGCTGGGCGCGCTGAAGCGGCCGAACGTCGAGCTGGTCACGCAAGCGATCACGAGGATCACGCCTAAGGGCGTCGTCACCGCAGACGGCGTCGAACACGAAGTCGACGTGCTGATCTACGGCACCGGCTTCACGGCCTCGAAGTTCCTCTCGGGCCTGAAGGTCGTCGGCCGCGAGGGGCGCGAGTTGCACGACGCCTGGGCGGGTGATGCGCGCGCCTATCTGGGCATGACCACGCCGGGCTTTCCGAACTTCTTCATGATCTACGGGCCCAACACCAACATCGTCGTGAACGGCTCGATCATCTTCTTCTCGGAATGCTCGGTCCGCTACATCGTCGGCGCTCTGAGGCTGTTGGCCGAGACCGGCGCCAAGGCCATCGAGGTCAAGCGCGATGTCCACGACGACTTCAACGTCCGCGTCGACGAGGCGAACAAGGGCTGGGCCTGGGGCTCGCCCAATGTGACGAGCTGGTACAAGAACGAGTTCGGCCGCGTCAGCCAGAACTGGCCCTTCGGCCTGATCGACTATTGGCGCGCATCGCTCGCGCCGAACCCCGACGACTTCGTCCTGAGCCGGCAGCCCGAAACGGTCGGCTGACCAGGAGGACTCGATGAGCGACCTCGAAGGCGGTTGCGCCTGCGGCAAGGTTCGGTTTCGGATCACCGCGCCGATCATGGGCGCGCCAGTCTGCCATTGCCGCGACTGCCAGAAGGCGACCGGCGGCGGGCCCAACTACATGGTGCTGGCGCCCAAATCGGGTTTCGAGCTCGTCAAGGGTCAGCCCAGGACCTATGTCAGCCGCGCCGACAGCGGCGCCGAGATCAGCCGCACCTTCTGCGCTGACTGCGGAACGCCGCTGTGGTCGCAGCCCGCCGGCGTGCCGTTCATCCCGGTAAAGCTTGGCGCCCTCGACGACCCGGGCGACTACCAGCCGATGCTGCACCTCTATACGGACTCCGCGCCGGCCTGGCACCTGATGCACGACGGCGTGCCGCGCGTACCGAAGATGCCGTCGCCGGGCGGTCCGCCGCGAACGTGACGGGAGCAACTCCATGAAGACACAGGACATCGAGTACCACGCCGACGGCGCGCGCCTCGTCGGCTACCTCGCCGTGGACGACGCGCGCAGCGGCAAGCGGCCGGGCGTCCTGGTGGCGCCGGAGGGCGGCGGCCTCGTCGACCTCACCAAGTCGATCGCCCGGCGGCTGGCCGAGGCCGGCTACGTCGCCTTCGCCATGGATTATTACGGCGACGGCAAGCCGCTCAGCGACCGCAACGAGGTGATGCCGAAGATCAACGCCTTCATGGCCGAGCCCTCGACCATCCGCACGCGCGCCGCCGAGGCCCTGGCGGTGCTCGTTCGGCAGCCGGAGTGCGACGCGGCCAGGCTGGCGGCGACCGGCTACTGCTTCGGCGGCACAACGGTCCTCGAGCTTGCCCGCAGCGGGGCGGACCTGAAGGCGGTCGTGGGCTTCCACTCAGGCCTGGCCACGACCCGGCCGCAGGACGCCAAGGATATCAAGGCCAAGGTGCTGACCTGTATCGGCGCGCTGGATCCGATCATCCCGCCCGACCAGCGGCTGGCGTTCGAGAAGGAGATGACCGAGGGCGGCGTCGACTGGCGGATGAACATCTATGGCCAGGCTGGACACAGCTTCACCAATCCGACCGTCGGCGACCTCGGCATGCCAGGCTTCGAATATCACGCCGAGACGGACCAGCGCTCCTGGGCGGCCATGCTCGATCTCTTCGACGAAGCCCTGGGCAAGGTCTGAGGATGCGCGGGCTCGGGCGCCGCCTCGCGGTCCTGGCGGCGCTCCTGCCGGCCGGCTGCGAACGGCGCGCCGCCGAGCCGCCGCCAGCTGCGCCGTCGCCCCCGGCCGGAGCGGTCAATCCGCAAGTGACGGTCACGGCCTATGTCTGCGAGGGGGGAACGCGGCTGACTGCGGCCTATCCCGACAGCCAGACCGCGATCGTCGACTATCGGGGACATGCCTACACCCTCAAGCTTGCGCGGTCGGGCAGCGGCGCGCGCTACACAGGCTTTGGCCTGCAGTGGTGGACGAAGGGCCTGGAACACGGGACGCTCGCGCGCCTGAAGCCTGGCGAGGACGTCGCCAGCGACGCCGGCATGGCCTGCGAGGCAGAGCCGGTGAACCCGCCCGCGCCGGGGACTCCCGGCGGTTTGCCCGACGACCGCACGCCGGTCTCGGAGGCGCCCTTCAGCGCCACCAGCGCCCAAGGCGCGGCCAACGTGGTGCAGACCTACTTCGCGCTCCTGGAGACGCGGCGGGCCAACGACGCGGCCGCCTTGCGCACGGACCGCCAGGTGTTCGACCTGACGCCCTACGCCAGCTACCACGCCCAGGTCGGCGCGCCGGGCGTGGTCGAGGGCGCGGCCGGCTCGCTCTACGTCAGCGTTCCGGTCGTGATCTACGGACGCCTGGCGAACGGTGGGCCGTTGCATCAATCCGGCGAGGCGGTGCTTCGCCGGGTCAACGACGTCCCCGGGGCGAGCGCCGAACAGCGCCGCTGGCGGATCGAGCGCTTCGACCTCAAAGACTGACTTCGCGGCGCGAACACCGTAATCGCTGGGCGCGTCAAAGCGGTTGCTTTGGCGACATCTGATTTCCCTAACGACACATCGCTTGCCAAGCGCCAGCTTAGGCGTACGTTGCCTCTAGGCGCCACTGCCTACTAGTTCCATCAGGACTCGGCCCCAGAGCTGAGCCGGAACGCAACGGGAGGACTTGGGGAATGAACAAACAGCGTATGCGACTCTATGCCTGCACGGCGATAACGGCGGCTGCAGGCTTGTTCGGATTGCAGGCCCACGCCCAGGCGCCGGCTGGACAGGCGAACGCCGCGGCGCCGGCCAGCGTTTCGGAACTCATCGTCACCGCTGAAAAACGCGAGCAGCGCCTGCAGGACGTGCCGGTGGCCATCACCGCCTTCAGCGCCGAGCAACGGTCGCTGATCGGCATCGAGACCATCCAGGACCTGACCAACTTCACGCCCGGCCTGCACTACAACTCGATCGCCAACCGCCCGTACCTTCGCGGCGTAGGGCGCAACACCGACAACCTCGCCGTCGCCTCGGCGGTGGCCATCTACTACAACGGCATCTACGACGGGGCGAACGCCAACACGATCCTGCAGCACTCGGACCTGTTCATCGACACCATCGAGGTGGACCGCGGCCCGCAGAACACTCTGCATGGCGCCAACTCGGACGGCGGCACGATCAACTACATCTCCAAGAAGCCCACCAAGGACTTCTACGCCGAAGGCCGCGTGGGCTTCGCGAACTACGAGAAGGCCTTCGCCGAGGCCGTGGTCTCCGGCCCGATCAACGACAACCTGCGCTTCCGGATCGGCGGCAACTACACCGACGAGCAGGGCGGCTTCTTCCGCAACCTGTCGAACGGCGACAAGGTCGGTGGCACGGGCCCACAGGGCAACAGCGGCCAGACGCAATATTGGGAAGCCCAGCTCGACGCCAACCTCGGCGAGCACTTCGACGCCTGGGCCATGGTCTCGAGCGGGCAGTACTACACGAACTACCATACCGTCGCGACGCAGGGCGCCATCCCGATCAACTTCCAGGCCAACGGCGGCTTCTCGCCGAGCAGCTTCTATGGGCTCTGCGGCCTGCCGGGAGTCGCGGCGGCCAACTCCGGCTGCCTGGCCACCAACCCGGTCGTGAGCGTCACGCCGCGGGGCGCGGTCACGGCGGCCAACTTCCCCGGCAACAATCCCTCGACGGCCGATCCGCGGGTCTTCCTGCAGTCGGGCGACTCCACGAACAAGGAAAAGGCCGACATCGCCTTTTCGACCAACCTGACCTACCACGCGCCCAGCCTCGATGTGAGCTACCTGGGCGGCTACCAGAAGTTCGACTACGTCCTGGACTTCGTGGCGGCGGCCGATGCCGGCCTGACCAGCTTTTCTCTGGCCGGCGCCCCGGCCTTCGGTGGGCTCTGCGCGCTCAACGCCGGGGTGCTGGGCGCAACGGCGGCCAGCTGCACGGCGCCGCTGGCCATCAATCCCGGGCCGAACCAGACCCACTTCGTCGAGAAGGACGAGTTCTTCAGCCACGAGATCGACCTGACCTCGACCACCAGCGGCCCCTTCCAGTGGGTCGCGGGCCTGTACTGGTATCACGAGAAATACGAGCAGCCCGTCTGGGCCGGCGTCATGCCGAACCAGACCCAGCTGGCGCATCCCTTCGCCATCGGCGCCGGCGGCGCGCTTTTGCCGACGCCCGCCAACCCGGCCAGCGCGATCTCCACCTCGGACACCTTCCTGACCTACGACTCCTACGCGGGCTTCGGCCAGGCCAGCTACAAGTTCTCCGACGCGTGGAAGCTCACCGCGGGCCTGCGCTACACCCAGGACCACAAGCGCGGCCGCCAGCTCTGGCGCTTCGAAGAGTTCGACGTCATCCCTGGCTTCATGAACACCAGTTTCGGCGCCAGCACGCCGGCGCTGGACGTCACCGCCGCGGCGGTCGCGGCCTCGCTGGGAACCAGCTTCAAGGGCGCGGGGCCCACCACGATCAATCCGGCCACCGGCAACGCCGAGCGCGCGCTCGACCAGACCTGGAACGCGTTGACCGGCGACGTCGACCTGGACTGGGCGCCAGATCACGACACCCTGGTCTATGCCCGCTACAGCCGCGGCTACAAGGCGGGCGGCTTCACCACCTTCACCATCGCGGCCAACCCGGAAACCGACAAGGAAACGGTCGACGCCTACGAGATCGGGGTGAAGAAGACCTTTGCCCAGCAGCTGCAGATCAACGCCGCGGCCTTCTACTACAAGTACAGCAACGACCAGATCCCGCTGAGCGTGCAGAACGCCCAAGGGCTCGTCTCGGCGCAGCTCTTCAACTTGAAGGACGTGCACATCTCGGGGATCGAGCTGGAAGGCGTGTGGCGGCCCACCGACGCCTTCACGCTCAGCGCGCAGTACTCCCACCTGAACGCGGAGGTGCACGACGCCGGGGCCTGCATCGAGGACACCGTCGACCCGCTTGCCCAGCAGCCCGGGGCCAACATCTCCGGCTGCACCCAGCCCGCGATCGCGCCCGGGGCCGTGCGCACGGTGTTCGTGCAGAACCTGAACGGCAACCAGTTGCCGGAGGCGCCGCCGAACAAGGTTTCGATCAACGGGATCTACACCTGGAACTTCGATCCGGGGCGGCTGGCGCTCTCGGTGACCTATGTCTGGAAGGACGAGACCTACGGCAGCCTGTTCAACCGGCCGTATGCGTTGGCGCCGTCCTACAACGAGGCCGACTTCCGGGTGAAGTGGAGCGACGCCAAGGGCCGATACGACGTCATCGCCTTCGTCAACAACGCCTTCGACTCCACCGGCTACGACAACCAGACCGGGACCCTGTTGCAGACCGCGCTCTTCAATGCGGGCGGCGTGCAGACCCGTCCGCAAGCGATCGTCTCGAACCCGAGCCTGATCGCGCCTCGGACCTACGGCATCGAGTTCCAATACCGCTTCCATTGAGGTGGCGGAGGCTCATGGCGGCGCCTACCATGCCGTCATGAGCCTTTGGCGCGCCCGTCTGTGACTCCGGCCGAGCTCTCGCGCCGGTTGGACGAAGCCGCCGCGCACTTCGCGGCTGGCCGGCTGGAGGCCGCCGCGCAGGTCTACCGACAGCTCGAGCGGGCTGCGCCGGGCGACGTGCGGGCGGTGTTTTCGCTGGCGATGATCGACCTGCACCAGGGACGGCTCGCCCGCGCCCGCCAACGGCTGGAGGCTATCGTGGCGCTGTCCCCCGGGCTGGTAAGCGCGCAGCACAACCTGGGCGCCGTCAGCCAGCAGATGGGCGATTGGCCAGCGGCGGCGCAGGCCTATGCGCGGACACTGGAGCTTCGTCCGGATGCTGTGGAGACGCGGGCGGCGCTGGCGACGGTCCTGGCGATCCTGGGAAGGATCGGCGAGGCCATCGACCAGCACCGCGCCCTGGCGAACGATCCTCAGCGACGCTGGGCGGCGCTGACGCGGATCGCCCTGCTGGACGCCGGCGCCCTGACCGGCGACGAGATCGCGGCGATGCGTGTGGCCGTGGTCGATGGCGGGCTGGCGTTGGAGACACGCGTCGGCCTGCAGTTCGCGCTGGGCGAGGCATTGGAGCGGCTAGGGGACCATGCCGAGGCCTTTGCGGCCTGGGCTGAGGGCAACCGGCTGAAACGTGAGAGCCTGACCGGAGCGGAAAGCCCCGAGGCGGTGGCGGAAGCCAATGCGCTGGCCGTCGACTACGTGCGCAGAAAATTCGCCACGGCCTTGGACCGGCCGGGCAGGGGAAGTCGCCCGGCCGCGCCGATCTTCGTCGTCGGCATGCCGCGCACCGGCTCGACGCTGGCCGAGCAGATCCTGGCCAGCCATCCCGACGTCCAGGGCCTGGGCGAGACCGGCGTCCTGCCGGCCCTGCTGGCGGGCGGCTACCCGGACGACGCGGCCGGCTTCCGCAAGCTCGCCGAGCGCTATCTCGCGGAGATGCGCCGGCTCGGCTGGGATGGCGCCTCGCGTTTCGTCGACAAGACGCTGGAGAACTACCTGCACCTGGGTGCGATCGACCGGATGTTCCCGGGCGCTGCGATCCTGCACATGGTCCGGGACCCGATGGACACCGGCTTCGCCTGCTTTCGCCAGCTCTTCACCAGCGGCAATGAAACGCTCTACGACCTGGCTGACATCGGGGCGGAGTACCAGCGCTATCGCGGGTTGATGGATCACTGGGAGGTGGTTCTGCCGGGCCGCGTCGTCGAGGTGAGCTACGAGGCCCTGGCGGCCGATCCGGAGCGGGCGATCCCGGCGCTGATCACGAAGGCCGCCGGCCTGAGCTGGGACGCGGCCTGCCTGCGGTTCTTCGAACGGCCGGGCGCCGTGCGGACGGCCAGCGCGGCCGAAGTGCGACGTCCGGCCTATCCCACCTCCGTCCGGCGTTGGCGCCGGCACGCCGAGCGGCTGGCCCTGCTCGCGCAGGCACTGGGGCCCTACGGCCCAGGCGACGTCGGATTGTCAGGAAGTGGCGCGAATGACGGGACTTGAACCCGCGACCTCCGGCGTGACAGGCCGGCGCTCTAACCAACTGAGCTACATCCGCACTCGTACCCCGCACAAGAACGGGAACCCGCGCAAAACGCGAGGCGCGTCCAATATGTCCGGGGGGGAATCGTGTCAACGCCCGATGCGGTCGCAGGGGGCCTCCGAGAGCGGTTTTTCGTGAGTTGGGCGCTGCGGCTTCGTGAGCTTTCCGCGCTGCAACAAGGCCCTGTTTGAAACCTCCGGACGTGTGGTCTAGAACGGCCCGCGACTCCCCCGAGGACTCCATGAACGCGTTCCTGCTGCAGTACCTGCCCATCGTGATCTTCCTGGGGATCGCGGCGGCGCTGGGCATCGTCTTCCTGTTGTTCGCGGCCGGCGTCGCGCCCCGGGCGCCGGACCCCGAAAAGCTGTCGTCCTACGAGTGCGGGTTCAATGCCTTCGACGACGCCCGGATGAAGTTCGACGTGCGGTTCTACCTTGTCTCGATCCTGTTCATCATCTTCGACCTGGAAGTGGCCTTCCTGTTTCCCTGGGCGGTGGCGCTGATGAAGCTGCCTGCCGCCATGGGCCAGTTCGCCTTCTGGTCGATGATGAGCTTCCTGGGCGTGCTCACCGTGGGCTTCATCTACGAGTGGAAGAAGGGAGCCCTGGAATGGGAGTGATCGTTCCCGCAGGCCCCGGGGGCGGAGCCCCCAGCGTGCCGGCCAACAGCGGCGCCCGGTCTTCGGTGGAAGGCTACAACCCCGACGCCCACGACCCGTTCTTCGACGGTGTCTCCCAGCAACTCGCCGATAAGGGCTTCGTCACCGCCGGCGTGGACGACCTGATCACCTGGGCGCGCACCGGTTCGCTGATGATGATGACCTTCGGCCTGGCCTGCTGCGCGGTGGAGATGATCCAGGCCAGCATGCCGCGCTACGACCTCGAGCGCTTCGGCTTCGCCCCGCGTGGCAGTCCCCGGCAATCCGATGTGATGATCGTGGCCGGCACGCTCGTGAACAAGATGGCTCCGGCGCTGCGCAAGGTCTACGACCAGATGCCCGAGCCGCGCTACGTGATCTCCATGGGCTCCTGCGCCAACGGCGGCGGCTACTACTACTTCAGCTATTCGACCGTTCGCGGCTGCGACCGGATCGTGCCGGTCGACGTCTACGTGCCCGGCTGCCCGCCGACGGCCGAGGCGCTGGTTTACGGCGTGCTGCAGCTTCAGAAGAAGATCCGCCGCACCGGGACCATCTTGCGATGAGCTGGCCCCAGCCGCTTCCCATCCTCGAGGCCCTGGGCCAGGCGATCGTCGCCAATTCGGCCGGCGCGCTGACCAGCTATGAGGTCATGTACGGCGAGGTGAACCTCACCGGGCCGGCGACCCGCATCGTCGAAGCCCTGACCAACCTGCGCGACAACCCGGACTTCAGGTTCTCGATCCTGGTGGACGTCTGCGGCGCCGACTATCCGGAACGCGAGCGGCGCTTCGATGTGGTCTACCACCTGCTCTCCATGGTGAAGAACCTGCGCGTGCGCGTGAAGGTGCAGACCGACGAGGACACCGCCGTCCCCTCGGTCACCAGCGTCTTCCCGAGCGCCGACTGGTACGAGCGCGAGACCTTCGACATGTACGGCGTCTTCTTCGAAGGCCATCCGGACCTGCGCCGCATCCTGACCGACTACGGGTTCCACGGGCACCCGCTGCGCAAGGACTTCCCGATGACCGGCTACGTCGAGGTCCGCTACGACGACGAGCTGAAGCGAGTGGTCTACGAGCCGGTGAAGTCCGTGGAATGGCGCAACTGGGATTTCCTCAGCCCCTGGGAAGGCGCCGAGCCCGGCTATGCGCCGCTGATCCCGGGCGATGAGCGGGCGATCCCGGCCGCCAAGGAGCCTGGCAAATGACCGGCGCCAACGCCCCCGCCAAGGACAACGACTTCTTCGCTCCCGAGGTCGTCGGCGAGACCAAGGTCCGCAAGTTCAACATCAACTTCGGCCCGCAGCACCCCGCCGCGCACGGCGTGCTGCGCATGGTGCTGGAGCTGGACGGCGAGGTGGTCGAGCGCGTCGACCCGCACATCGGCCTCCTGCACCGCGGCACCGAGAAGTTGATGGAGGCCAGGCCCTACGCCCAGACGATCCCGTACTTCGATCGCCTGGACTACGTCTGCCCGATGAACCAGGAGCACGCCTATGTGCTGGCGCTGGAGCGCCTGATGGGCGTCGAGGTGCCGATCCGCGGGTCCCTGATCCGCGTGCTCTACTGCGAGCTCGGCCGCGTCCTGAACCACCTGCTGAACATCACGACCCAGGCCATGGACGTGGGCGCCTTCACCCCGGCGCTCTGGGGCTTCGAGGAGCGCGAGAAGCTGATGGGCTTCTACGAGCAGGCCTCGGGCGCGCGGATGCACGCCAACTACTTCCGGGTGGGCGGCGTGCGCCAGGATCTGCCGCCGGAGCTGGTCCAGGACATCGCCGACTGGTGCCAGCAGGTGCCGCGGGTGTTCGACGACATCGAGAAGCTGCTCACCGGCAACCGCATCTTCAAGCAGCGCAACGTCGACATCGGCAAGGTGAGCAAGGAAGAAGCCCAGGCCTGGGCGTTCTCCGGCGTCATGGTGCGCGGCTCGGGCATCCCCTGGGACCTGCGCCGCAGCCAGCCCTACGAGTGCTATTCGGACTTCGAGTTCGACGTGCCGCTGGGCGTCAATGGCGACTGTTACGACCGCTACCTCTGCCGCCTGGAGGAGATGCGGCAGTCGGTGAAGATCATGATCCAGTGCTGCGACCGGCTGATGAAGACGCCCGGACCGTCGCTGTCGCTGGACAACAAGGTGGCGCCGCCGCGCCGTGGCGAGATGAAGCGCTCGATGGAGTCGCTGATCCATCACTTCAAACTGTTCACCGAGGGCTATCGGACCCCGCCCGGCGAGGTCTATGCCGCCGTCGAGGCGCCCAAGGGCGAGTTCGGCGTCTATCTGGTCAGCGACGGCACGAACCGTCCGTATCGCTGCAAGATCCGCGCGCCGAGTTATCCCTTCCTGCAGGCGATGGACTGGATGAGCCGCGGCCACATGCTGGCCGACGTCTCGGCCATCCTCGGGTCACTGGATATCGTGTTCGGGGAGATCGACCGTTGAGCGTGCGCAGACTTGCCCAGGTTCAGCCCGCCAGCTTCGCCTTTTCGCCGGCGACGCTGAAGCGCATCCGCGAGGTGATCACTCACTTCCCGGCGGGCCGCCAGCAATCGGCGGTCATCCAGGCCCTATGGCTGGTGCAGAAGCAGGAAGGCTGGGTCTCCGAGCCGGCGATCCGCGCGGTGGCCGAGCTGCTCGGCATGCCGGTGATCCGGGTGCTGGAGATCGCGACCTTCTATACGATGTTCATGCTCGAGCCCGTGGGCGAGGTGGCCCTGGTGCAGGTCTGCGGCACCACGCCCTGCCAGACCCGCGGCTCGGAAGGCCTGCTGGCCGTCTGCCAACGCAGGTTCGGGCCCTCGAACCACAGGTCGCCGGACGGCAAGTTCTATTGGCAGGAAGTCGAGTGCATGGGGGCCTGCGCCAACGCGCCGATGGCCGCCATCAACGACTACTACTACGAGGACCTGACGCCCGAGAGCTTCGAGAAGATCCTGGACGCCTTCGCGGCCGGCAAGAAGCCGAAGCCGGGCTCGGCCATCGGCCGCCATGGTTCGGCGCCTGAAGGTGAGCCGGTGACGCTGACCGACCCCAAGCTCTATGACGGCTCGCTGGCCAAGAAGATCAAGATCCCGAACCTGCCCGAGAAGCCGCCGCGTGCGGCGAAGGCGCCGGCATGACCGACGACCTCTCCGGGATGAAGCAGCGGTTCGTGACGATGATGGTCGCCGACCTCGTCCTGATGGCCGTCGCCGCGGCCTTCGCGGTCGCCTATTTCGCCAAGGGCGTCGACTGGGCGATCTGGGGCTTCGTGGGTTTCCTCGCCGCGGCGTTCGTGGCGCAGATGTGGTTCGTCCGCGGCTTCGCCCGCGCGAAGAAGGGTAGCTGACGGTGGCCGGTATCCTCGCGGACAAGGACCGCATCTTCCTCAACATCTACGGTCGCCATGACTGGGGCCTCGAAGGCGCCAAGGCGCGGGGCGCGTGGAACGGCACGAAGGACATCGTCGCCCAGACGCCGGAGTGGATCTGCGATCAGATCAAGGCGTCCGGCCTGCGCGGTCGGGGCGGGGCAGGCTTCGCCACCGGCCTGAAGTGGACCTTCATGCCCAAGGCCGAGAGCGAGCGGCCGCACTACCTGCTGGTCAACGCCGACGAGTCCGAGCCGGGGGCGTGCAAGGACCGCGACATCCTGCGCAACGACCCGCACCTCCTGATCGAGGGCTGCCTGATCGCTTGTAAGGCTATGCGCGCGCACACGGCCTACATCTATATCCGAGGCGAATATGTCTTCGAGCGCGAGCGGCTGCTTGCGGCCGTCAAGCAGGCCTATGAGGCCAAGCTGATCGGCGTCGGCAACGTCCACGGCTGGGACTGCGACGTGCGCGTGACGCACGGCGGCGGCGCCTACATCTGCGGCGACGAAACCGCGCTCATGGAAAGCTTCGAGGGCAAGAAGGGCCAGCCGCGCCTGAAGCCGCCGTTCCCGGCCGGCGCCGGCATCTACGGCTGCCCGACCACCGTCAACAACGTCGAGACCATCGCGGTCGTGGGCACGATCCTGCGCCGGGGCGCGGCCTGGTTCGCAGGCTTCGGCACGGAGAAGTCCACCGGCACCAAGCTGTTCGCGGGCTCCGGCCACCTGAACAAGCCCTGCGTCGTCGAGGACGCCGTCGGCATCTCGGTGAAGCAGCTCATCGAGGATCACTTCGGCGGTGTCCGCGGCGGTTGGGGCAATCTGAAGGCCGTGATCCCCGGCGGCATCTCGGTGCGCATGATCCCGGCCGACCAGTGCGACGAAGCCCTCATGACCTACGAAGACCTGCAGGCGAGGGGCTCCGGCCTCGGCACCGGCACCATGATCGTCTTCGACAAGGACGCCGACCTGGTGAAGGCGATCGCGCGGGCGGCCTACTTCTACAAGCACGAGAGCTGCGGCCAGTGCACACCGTGCCGCGAAGGCACCGGCTGGATGTGGCGGGTGATGGAGCGGATGGTCACCGGCGAGGCGGAGATGTCGGAGATCGACCTTCTTCTGGACGTGGCGAGCCAGGTCGAAGGCCACACCATCTGCGGCCTGGGCGACGCGGCGGCCTGGCCGATCCAGGGCCTCTTCCGCCACTTCCGCCACGAGGTGGAAGACCGCATCAATCTCTATCGCGCCGGCAAGCCCCACGTGCAGGGCGCCCGGCTCGAGGCGGCGGAGTAGGATCATGCCGATAGCCAAGGTCGACGGCGTCGAGGTCGAGTTCGAAGCCGGCATGAACGTGCTGCAGGTGGCCGAGCTGGCGGGCAAGGAGATCCCGCGGTTCTGCTACCACGAGCGGCTCTCCATCGCCGGCAACTGCCGCATGTGCCTCGTCGAGGTGAAGCCCGGGCCGCCGAAGCCGCAGGCCTCCTGTGCGCTTCCGGCCGCCGAGAACATGGAGATCTTCACCGATACGCCGATGGTGAAGAAGGCCCGTCACGGGGTGATGGAGTTCCTGCTCATCAACCACCCGCTGGACTGCCCGATCTGCGACCAGGGCGGCGAGTGTGACCTCCAGGACCAGGCCATGGGCTATGGCCGCGACGACAGCCGCTACGAAGAGAACAAGCGCGCGGTCGAAGAGAAGTTCATGGGGCCGTTGATCAAGACGGTCATGACCCGCTGCATCCAGTGCACCCGCTGCGTCCGGTTCATCACCGAGGTCGCGGGCGTGCCGGAAATCGGTCTCATCTCCCGCGGCGAAGACGTTGAAATCACGACCTATCTCGACAGGGCCGTGACGTCGGAACTCAGCGCCAACATCATCGACCTGTGCCCGGTCGGCGCGCTGACGTCGAAGCCGTACGCCTTCAACGCCCGGCCCTGGGAGCTGAAGAAGACCGAGAGCGTCGACGTCATGGATGCGCTCGGCTCGGCGATCCGGGTGGATGCGCGCGGCTCGGCCGTGCTGCGCGTGCTGCCGCGTATCAACGAGGACATCAACGAGGAGTGGATCTCCGACAAGACCCGCTACGCCGTCGACGGCCTAGCCCGCCAGCGTCTCGACCGGCCCTATATCCGCGAGGGCGGCAAGCTGCGTGCGGCGAGCTGGGGCGAGGCGCTGGACGCCGTGGCCGCCAAGCTGAAGGCCACCGCGCCCGCCCGCGTCGGGGTGATCGCCGGCGACCTGCAGGACGTGGAGTCCATGAAGGCGGCGCTCGACCTCTTCCGCGGCTTGGGCGTGCAGTCCACCGACTGCCGGCAAGACGGTATGACGCTAGGCTCCGGGCCGCGGCAAAGCTGGCTCTTCAACTCCACGATCCATGGGATCGAGGAGGCCGATGTCGTCCTGCTGGTCGGCGTCAACCCGCGCCTCGAGGCGCCCGTGCTGAACGCGCGGCTGCGCAAGCGTTGGATCGCCGGCGCGCTCAAGGTGGGCGTGGTCGGACCGCAGGCTGACCTGACCTATGGCTACGACTATCTGGGCTCCAGTCCGAAGTCGCTGGCCAGCCTGGCGAAGGCCAAGAACGGCTTCATGGACGCGTTGAAGGCCGCCAAGGCGCCGGCCATCGTCGTTGGCGCAGGCGCCCTGACGCGGGCCGATGGCGCTGCGGTGCTGAGGGCCACGGCGGGGCTCGCCAAGACCTTCGGCATGACCTGGAACGTGCTGCATAGCGCGGCCTCGCGGGTCGGCGGCCTGGACCTGGGCTTTGTCCCCGGCGAGGGGGGCAAGACCGCGGCCGAGTTGGCGGGCAAGGGCGGCGCTGACGTTCTGTTCCTGTTGGGCGCCGACGAGATCGACACCTCCGCCTCGAAGGCCTTCACCGTCTATCTGGGCACCCACGGCGACCGTGGCGCGCACCGGGCCGACGTGATCCTGCCGGGCGCCGCCTACACCGAGAAGAACGGCCTCTACGTCAACACCGAAGGCCGGGTGCAGCAGGGCGTCCGCGCCGTGTTCCCCAAGGGCGAGGCCAAGGAGGACTGGGCGATCCTGCGCGCGCTCTCCGAACGGCTAGGCGCGAGACTTCCGTACGACAGCCTGGACGCGCTGCGGGCCAAGCTCTTCGCCGACCACCCGAGCTTCGGTCGCATCGACCATGTGGACGGCCGTGAGGCCGCCGCCAGCCTCGACTTGGGCGCGCTGGGCGGGAAGGGCGAGCTTTCCGACGCGCCCTTCGTGAGCGCGGTAACCGACTTCTACCTGACCAACCCCATCGCCCGAGCAAGCGTGACGATGGCCGAGTGCGCCGCCCAGGCTTCGGGCGCCGCCAAGATCGCGGCGGAATAGATGGATTTCTGGAGCACGCCCATCGGTTGGACCCTGTGGACGGTCGGTCAGATCCTGCTGATCACCGTGCCGCTGCTGCTGATCATCGCCTTCGTGATCCTGGCCGACCGCAAGATCTTCGCCGGCGTCCAGATGCGCAAAGGTCCCAACGTTGTGGGGCCCTTCGGCCTGCTGCAGTCCTTCGCCGACCTCGGCAAGTTCCTCATCAAGGAACTGGTCATCCCGTCCGGCGCCGACAAGTTCGTCTTCCTGCTGGCTCCGCTGATCAGCGTGACGCTCGCGCTGGGCTCCTGGGCGGCCATGCCGCTCGCGCCGGGCTGGGTGGTCTCCAACATCAACGTCGGGATCCTCTACCTCTTCGCGGTGTCGTCGCTGGGCGTCTACGGCATCATCATGGGCGGCTGGGCGTCCAACTCGAAGTACCCGTTCCTGGGCGCGCTGCGCTCGGCGGCGCAGATGGTCTCCTACGAGGTCTCGATCGGCTTCGTGATCATCACGGTGATCCTGCTCTCCGGCACGCTGAACCTGACGCGCATCGTCGAGCTGCAGGGCGGCGGGTTCTGGAACTGGAACATCCTCGGCGGCGGGGGCCTGAAGAACCTGCCGCTAGCGCTGGTGATGATCCCCATGGGAGTGATCTTCTTCATCTCGGGTCTGGCGGAGACCAATCGCCCGCCCTTCGACCTGCCGGAGGCCGAGAGCGAGCTCGTGGCTGGTTACGCCATCGAATACGGCTCCACGCCCTACCTGCTCTACTACCTCGCCGAGATGTCCAACATCGTCCTGATGAGCGGGCTGATGGCGGTGCTGTTCCTGGGCGGCTGGCAAGCGCCTTGGCCGACGCACTACCTCGACGGCTTTGTGGGCACCGGCTGGTCCTGGGTGGCCAGCCTGCACGGCCTCCTCATGCTGATGATCAAGACCGCCTTCGTCTTCTTCATGAACGCCATGGTCCGCGCCGTGGTGCCGCGTTACCGCTACGACCAGCTCATGCGACTGGGCTGGAAGGTCTTCCTGCCGACCTCGCTGGTCGCCGTGGCCCTGGTCGCGGGCTGGCGGGTCTACGCCCCGGTGGCCGGATGAGGCTCGCAGCCGCCATAGCGATCCTGGCGCTAGGCCTTAGCGCCTGCGAGACGTCGAGCAACATTGGCGGGGTCGCCGACTACGACGCGCTGAGCAAGGCCGCGGCGGACTGCAAGGCCCAGGGCGGCGAACTCGTCCTCAAGGACGGGGGCGACGCGCAATACATCCAAGACTACGCCTGCAAGAGGAAGTGACCATGTTCCAGCGTATCGGACAGGCGATGAAGGGCGCGGCGCTGATGGATTTCGCCGGCGCGCTGGGGCTTGGGCTGAAGTACATGGTCCGCCCCAAGGCGACGGTGATCTATCCGCACGAGCGCAACCCGCAGAGCCCGCGCTTCCGCGGAGAGCATGCGCTGCGCCGCTATCCCAACGGCGAGGAGCGTTGCATCGCCTGCAAGCTCTGCGAGGCGATCTGCCCTGCGCAGGCGATCACCATCGAAGCCGAGCCGCGCGCGGATGGCAGCCGGCGCACCACCCGCTACGACATCGACATGGTGAAATGCATCTACTGCGGCCTGTGCCAGGAGGCGTGCCCGGTGGACGCCATCGTCGAGGGCCCGAACACCGAGTTCTCCGTGGAGACCCGCGAGGAGCTCTACTACGACAAGGCCAAGCTGCTGGATAACGGCGACCGCTGGGAACGCGAGATCGCGAAGAATCTGGAACTGGATGCGCCCTATCGCTAAGACCCCGCGCGGGCCTTTGGCGTAAGCGAATCTGAAGACGAACGACGGGAGCTAGAACCGGCCGATGGCCCTGCAGGCGATCGCATTTTACCTGATGGCGGCGACGACCATCGCCGCCGGGATCGCCGTGGTCTCGGCCCGCAATCCCGTGCACTCGGTGCTGTTCCTGATCGCGGCCTTCTTCTCCGCGGCGGGGCTCTTCGTGCTCTTGGGCGCGGAGTTCCTGGCGATGCTGCTGGTGGTCGTCTACGTGGGCGCCGTCGCGGTGTTGTTCCTGTTCGTCGTCATGATGCTGGACGTGGACTTCGCCGAACTGCGGCAAGGGTTTGCGAAGTACATGCCGCTGGGCGGCCTGATCGCGCTGGGTCTCGCCATCGAGATGATCGTGGTTTCCACGACCGTCGCCACCAAGGGCGCGGCCCGGCTCAACGAGACGCCGATGGCGCAGGGCGCGGGCGCGCCGGCCAGCATCTCCAACGCCGAGGCGATTGGACGCGTGCTCTATACGAACTACGTCTACTTCTTCCAGGCGGCGGGCATGGTCCTGCTGGTCGCCATGATCGGCGCCATCGTGCTGACGCTGCGCCACAAGCCCGGCGTGAAGCGGCAGATCATCATGGACCAGGTGCTGCGCACGCCGGCCACCGGCATGCGCATGGTTTCGCCCAAGCCCGGCGAAGGGATCGACGCATGACCATCGGGCTTGCCCACTACCTCGCGGTCGCCGCGATCCTGTTCACGATCGGGGTCTTCGGGATCTTCGTGAACCGTAAGAACATCATCGTCATCCTGATGTCGGTGGAGCTGATCCTGCTCGCCGTGAACATCAACCTGGTGGCCTTCTCGGCCTACCTGGGCAACGTCACCGGCCAGGTCTTCGCCATGTTCGTGCTCACCGTCGCGGCCGCCGAGGCCGCCGTGGGCCTGGCGATCCTGGTCACCTTCTTCCGCAACCGCGGCGACATCGCCGTGGACGACGCCTCGATGATGAAGGGCTGAGGATGGATCCGAAGCTCCTCGTCACGATCATCCTCTACGGCCCGCTGATCGGCGCGGTCGTGGCGGGCCTATTCGGCCGCCGGATCGGCGCCATTGCGTCCATGTCGATCACGACCGGCTTCCTGATGCTGTCGGCGGTGCTGTCGTGGGTGGTCTTCTCGCAGTGGACCTGGGGCGGGCTCGAGCCCTTCACCAACATCTACGCGCCGTTCATCCAGGTAGGCAATTTCGTCTCCAATTGGTCGTTCCGGCTGGATGGCCTGTCGGCCGTGATGCTGGTGGTGGTGACCACAGTCTCCAGCCTCGTGCACCTGTACAGCTGGGGGTACATGGCCGACGACGACTCGAAGCCGCGGTTCTTCGCCTACCTGTCGCTCTTCACCTTCGCCATGCTGTCGCTGATCAGCGCGGCCGACTTCATGCAGCTCTTCTTCGGCTGGGAAGGTGTGGGCCTGGCGAGCTACCTCTTGATCGGCTTCTGGCATCACAAGCCCACGGCCAACGCCGCGGCGATCAAGGCCTTCGTGGTCAACCGCGTCGGCGACTTCGGCTTCGCGCTCGGCATCATGACCGTCTTCTGGTCGCTGGGAACGATCCAGTTCGCCCAGATCTTCCCGCAGGTGGCCGCGCACGCTGGCGACACCTGGATGTTCGCGGGCCAGGGCTGGCGGCTGATGGACCTCGCCTGCGCGCTGCTCTTCGTGGGCGCCATGGGCAAGTCGGCGCAGTTCTTCCTGCACACCTGGTTGCCGGACGCCATGGAAGGCCCGACACCGGTCTCCGCCCTGATCCACGCCGCGACCATGGTCACCGCCGGCGTCTACATGGTCTGCCTGCTGTCGCCGATGTTCGAGTACGCGCCGGTCGCCAAGCACATCGTGGTCGTCATCGGCGCGGTCACCGCGCTCTTCGCGGCCACCGTCGGCATGGTGCAGAACGACATCAAGCGGGTGATCGCCTACTCGACCTGCTCGCAGCTCGGCTACATGTTCATGGCCGCGGGCGTAGGCGCCTACCAGGCGTCCATGTTCCACCTCTTCACCCACGCCTTCTTCAAGGCGCTGCTCTTCCTGGGCGCGGGCTCGGTGATCCACGCCATGGCTCACGAACAGGACATGCGCCGCTACGGCAACCTGGCGAAGTACCTGCCGGTGACCTTCGCGGTCATGACCATTGGCACCATCGCCATCACAGGGCTGGGCATCCCTGGCCTCGATCTCGGCTTTGCCGGCTTCTACTCCAAGGACTCGATCATCCACGCCGGCTATGAGGCGGGCGTGGCGGGGGACCCGATGGGCTACTTCGCCTGGGTGATCGGCGTCTTCGTGGCCGGCATGACCGCCTTCTATTCCTGGCGCCTGGCGTTCTTCACCTTCAACGGCCATGCCCGCTGGACGTCCGAGGACCTGGAGCACCACTGGCACAACCGCGATCACGCGCACGACGATCACGGCCATGTCGACGACCACGCCAGCGCCGCGCAGATCGAGACCCATTCCGAGCCCGACCACGGCGAGCATGTGAGCCTGCCGCACGAGAGCCCCTGGACCATGCGCCTGCCGCTGATCCTGCTCTCCATCGGCGCCATCGCCTCAGGCTTCTTCTTCGCCGAAAAGTTCATCGGCGCCGAGCACGTCGAGTTCTGGAAAGGCGCCATCTTCACCGCCGCCAACAACCACGTGCTGGCCGGCCGCGAGCCGCCGATGTGGATCGAGCTCGCGCCGCTGACCGTCTCGGTGATCGGCCTGCTGATCGCGGCCTATGTCTACCTTATGCGCGAGGGTCTGGGCGCGCGCCTCGCGGCCAACCAGGGGCCGGTCTATCTGTTCTTCTACAACAAGTGGTTCTTCGACGAGCTCTATGACGCCACCTTCGTGCGCGCCGCCAAATGGCTGGGCGACCTCTTCTGGAAGGGTGGCGACCAGCGGCTCATCGACGGCCTGGGCCCGGACGGCGTCTCGGCGGTCTCGCTGAAGGTCGGGCAGGGCGCGGGACGCCTGCAGACCGGCTTCCTTTACCACTACGCCTTCGTGATGCTGCTGGGCGTCGCGGCCATCCTTTCCTACGCCCTCTGGGCCTGGAACGCGTAGGGAGCGCCGCGACATGCCCATCCTCTCCCTCATCACCTACGCACCGCTGCTGGGCGTGGCCGGCATCCTGGCCCTGCGCCTGTTCGGCAAGGCCGAGGATCCCAAGACCGTCGAGGCTTCCAAGTGGATCGCCCTCGTCACGACGCTTGCGACGCTGGCGCTCTCGGTCTTGCTGGTGGTGCAGTTCAACCCGAACGAAGCGGGCTTCCAGTTCATCGAGGAAGCGCCCTGGTTCGCGGGCCTCAACTACCGCATGGGCGTCGACGGGATTTCCGTCCTCTTCGTCCTTCTGACCGCCTTCCTGATGCCGATCTGTATCGCGGCCTCCTGGAAGTCGATCGAGAAGCGGGTGCTCGAATATATGATCGCGTTCCTGGTCCTGGAGACGCTGGTCATCGGGGTCTTCTGCGCCCTCGATATCGTGCTGTTCTACATATTCTTCGAGTTCGGCCTGGTGCCGATGTTCCTGATCATCGGGATCTGGGGCGGGCAGCGGCGGGTCTACGCGGCCTTCAAGTTCTTCCTCTACACCCTGCTGGGTTCGGTGCTGATGCTGGCGGCGATCCTGGCGATGATCGGGATCAGCCATACGAGCTCGATCCCCGAGCTGATGACCTATCACTTCGACCCGGCCATCCAGACCTGGCTGTGGCTCGCCTTCTTCGCCTCCTTCGCGGTGAAGATGCCGATGTGGCCGGTCCACACGTGGCTGCCCGACGCCCACGTGGAAGCGCCGACCGCGGGCTCGGTGATCCTGGCCGGCATCCTCCTGAAACTCGGCGGCTACGGTTTCATGCGTTTCTCGCTGCCGATGTTCCCGGCCGCCTCGCAGCTTTTCACGCCGCTGATCTTCGCGTTGAGCGTGATCGCCGTCGTCTACACCTCGCTGGTGGCGTTCCGGCAGGTCGATATCAAGAAGCTGATCGCCTATTCGTCGGTGGCTCATATGGGCTTCGTGACCATGGGCATCTTTTCCGGCAACGCGGTGGGCGAGCAGGGCGCGCTCTTCCAGATGCTGAGCCACGGGGTGATCTCCGGCGCGCTCTTCCTCTGCGTCGGCGTGGTCTACGACCGCATGCACACCCGCGAGATCGCCTTCTACGGCGGCCTGGTGACCCGCATGCCCTGGTACGCGGCGACCTTCATGCTGTTCACCATGGGCAACGTCGGCCTGCCGGGCACCTCGGGCTTCGTTGGCGAGATCCTGACCATGACCGGGACCTACGGCGTCTCCACCTGGACGGCGATCGTGGCCGCGACCGGGGTGATCCTCTCGGCGGTCTATGCGCTGACCCTCTATCGCCGCGTGGTGTTCGGTACGATCACCAATTCGAAGCTCTCGGCCATCGAGGACCTCGACTGGCGCGAGGTGGCGATCTTCGCGCCGCTGATCGCGGCCACCCTTGTGCTGGGCGTGCAGCCCGGCCTCGTCATGAACCTGACCCAGGCGTCCGTGGACCACCTCGTCTCGGCCTATCAAGCGGCCATCGGGGGCTAAGACCGAATGACTTTCTCCGCCGATATCGGCCTGGCCTATCCCGAACTGATCCTGGCGATCGGCGCCATGGTGCTGCTGGTCGTAGGCGCCTTCGCGCCCAAGGCCGCGCGCCTGGTGGGTTGGGCCGCAGTGCTTGTGCTGGCCGCGGCCGCGGCGGCCGCGGCTACCGGCCCCTTCGGCCGCGGCTTCGCGGGCGGGATGATCTCCGACGCCGCGTCGGCTTTCGCCCAGGTCGCGATCTTCGCCTCCAGCGCAATCTCCATTCCGCTCGGCCAGCGCTGGTTCGAGCGGCGTGGGGTGCATAACTTCGAGTTCCCGGTGTTGATCCTGCTGGCCGCGCTGGGCATGGGGATGATGGCCTCGGCCGGCGACCTGATCTCGCTTTATGTCGGGGTCGAGCTGCACTCGCTGGCGCTCTACGTCCTGGCCGCCATGCACCGCGACAACGCCAAGGCCTCGGAAGCCGGGCTGAAGTACTTCGTCCTCGGCGCGCTCTCTTCGGGCCTGCTGCTCTACGGCGCGAGCCTGGTCTACGGCTTTGCTGGCTCGACCGTCTTCACCGAGATCGCCGCGACGGTGCACGGCGGGGCCTCGACCGGCGTCCTATTCGGCCTGGTGTTCCTGATGTGCGGCCTGGCCTTCAAGGTCTCCGCCGCGCCCTTCCACATGTGGACGCCGGATGTCTACGAGGGCGCACCGACTCCAGTCGTGGCCTTTTTCGCCGCCGCCCCGAAGCTCGCCGCCATGGTGCTCTTCGCCCGCCTGCTGGCCGAGGCCTTCGGCGGGGCCATCGTCCAGTGGCAGCAGGTGCTGGTGGCGCTTGGCCTGATCTCGGTGGCCGTCGGCGCATTCGCGGGCCTGGCGCAGAAGAACCTCAAGCGCCTGTGGGCCTATTCCTCCATCGCCAACGTCGGCTACGCGATCATCGGCCTCTCCGCCGGGACCGCCGAGGGCGTGCAGTCCATGCTGGTCTTCATGATCCTCTACATGATCGACGTGACCGGCTTCTTCGCCTGCCTGGCCGCGCTCTCGCGCCAGGGCCGGGCGATGGAGACCATCGAGGACATGGCGGGCCTGGTGAAGGAGCAGCCGGGCATCGCGCTCGCCATGACCGCCTTTTCGCTCTCGGCGCTTGGCTTGCCGCCGTTCTCCGGCTTCTGGGGCAAGGTGTTCGTGTTCAAGGCGGCGCTGGATGCCGGCCTGCCGATCGCCGCCGTGGTCGGCCTCGTGGGCTCCGTGGTGGCGGCCTTCTACTACCTGCGCCTGATCAAGGTGATGTGGTTCGACGCCGCTACAGGTGCGACCGACACGCCGCCGATGGAGGCGCGGGTCATCGCCTTGGCCCTGGCGCTGTTCTCGTTCCCCGTCGTGCTGGGCGCGCTGATCTGGATCTATCCGGCCGCCGGCCGCGCGGCCCACGCCTTCGGCCTGGCCTGACTTGGCGGATCACCCGCCGATCGAGGCCTACGACGAGCTCGACTCCACCAACGCCGAGGCCCGCCGCCGCGCCGAGACGGGCGAGGGCGGTCCCGTCTGGATCAGCGCCGGACGCCAGACCGCAGGCCACGGCCGCCGCGGGCGGGCCTGGAGCACGGAAGCCGGCAACCTCGCCGCGACCCTTTTGACTACGACCGAGGTCCCGCCGGCCGAGGCGGCTCAGCTCTCCTTCGTGGCCGCGCTGGCCGCCTGCGACCTGGCCGACACCTGCCTTGGCCCGGGCGGCGCGCGCCTTAAATGGCCCAACGACGTCCTGGTTCACGGGGCCAAGGCGGTCGGCATCCTCGTGGAGTCGGGGCCGCGTCCCGATGGACACCTCTGGCTCGCGGTCGGTATCGGGATCAACCTGGCCCATGCGCCGACCGGCACGGAACGGCCCGCCACCTCATTCGCCGAGCATATGGCGAGCCCGCCGCCCGCTCCCCTCGATGCCCTGGAGATCCTGGCCAGCCGGTTCGAGGCCTGGCGCCGGCTTTGGACCACCCAGGGGTTCGCACCCATTGCGCAGGGCTGGACCGCGCGCGCCCAGGGGCTTGGCGAGCGCTGCGAGGCCCGGCTGCCCAACCGCACGCTCACCGGGGTCGCCGAGGGCCTCGATCTCGACGGCGCGCTGCGGCTTCGGCTGGACGACGGCGCGCTGGAGCGCATAACGGCAGGCGACGTCTTCTTCGGAGGGGCTTGAGCCATGCTGCTGGCCATCGAGCAGGGCAACACCAACACGCTCTTCGCCGTGCACGACGGTCAGGCGTGGACCGCCCAGTGGCGCGCGGCCACCCACGCCAACCGCACGGCCGACGAATACGCCGTGTGGCTGTCGCAGCTCCTCGGCATGGCGGGCCTCCAGCTCGGCGTCTTCAACGGCTGCATCATCTCCAGCGTGGTGCCGCAGTCGATCTTCAACCTGCGAAACCTGGCCCGCCGATACCTGCACGTGGAACCCCTGGTGATCGGCGAGAACGTCGACCTGGGCATCGAGGTGAGGATCGAAAAGCCGTCGGAGGCCGGCGCCGACCGGCTCGTCAACGCCATCGGCGCGCACATCGTCTATCCCGGCGACCTGATCGTCATCGACAGCGGCACGGCGACCACCTTTGACGTCATCGCCGGCGACGGCGGCATGGAAGGTTGCGCGATCGCACCGGGGATCAACCTTTCGATGGAGGCCCTGCACCAGGCCGCCGCCAAGCTGCCGCGCGTGGCGATCCAGCGCCCGCCCGGCAACACTGCGATCGGCAAGGACACCGTCGCGGCCATGCAGTCCGGCGTCTACTGGGGCTATATCGCGCTCATCGAAGGCCTGGTGGCGCGGATCAAGGCCGAGTGGGACAAGCCCATGACGGTGATCGGAACCGGCGGCGTGGCTTCGCTCTTCCATGGCGCGACGACCGCGATCGACCACTTCGACCCGGACCTGACGATCCGCGGCATGCTCGAAATCTACCGCCGAAACACGGCGGCAAAGGCGTAGATGGCAAAAGCTCACAAGGACGACGAGCTTGTCTTCCTGCCGCTCGGCGGGTCGAACGAGATCGGCATGAACTTCAACCTCTATGGGTTCGGCCCGGCGCACGACCGCAAGTGGATCGTGGTCGACTTGGGGATAACCTTCGGGGACCAGACGACGCCCGGCGTCGAGGTGATCCTGCCGGATCCGGCCTATATCGAGGAATACGCCGACCGCATCCTCGGCATCGTGCTGACCCACGCCCATGAAGACCACATCGGCGCGGTCGCCTGGCTGTGGCCGCGCCTGAAGGCCCCCGTCTATGCCACGCCCTTCACCGCCTTCATCCTGCGCGAGAAGCTGCGCGAGGCCGACCTGCTGGACGAGGTCTCGATCACCGAGGTGCCCCTGGGCGGATCGATCTCTCTCGGGCCGTTCGAGCTGGAGCTGATCACGCTCACTCACTCGATCCCCGAGCCGAACGGCCTGGCGATCCGCACGCCGCTGGGGGTGATCCTCCACACCGGAGACTGGAAGATCGATCCGGATCCGCTGCTGGGCGCGGTCACCGATCAGGATGCGATCCAGAAGCTCGGCGACGAGGGCGTGCTCGCCATGGTCTGCGACTCGACCAACGTCTTCGTTGACGGCCATGCAGGCTCCGAGGCCGAGGTGCGCGACACTCTGATCCCGCTGATCGGCAGCCTGAGAGGCAAGGTGGCCGTGGCGTGCTTCGCCTCCAACGTCGCGCGGATGGATTCCGTGGCCCGCGCGGCCGAAGCCAACGGCCGCCGCGTCTGCCTGGCGGGCCGTTCCATGCACCGGATGTCGGCGGCGGCGAAGTCCGTGGGGCTGATGCAGGGCCTGCAGCCCTTCCTCGACGATACCGAGGCCAAAAATTTCCCACCCGACAAGGTGCTGTTCCTCTGCACCGGCAGCCAGGGTGAGGGCAGGGCGGCCTTGTCGCGCATCGCGGACGGCACCCATCCACATGTGAACCTGGGCGCGGGGGACGCTTGCATCTTCTCGTCCCGGGTGATCCCGGGCAACGAGATCCCCATCCGCAACCTGCAGGACAAGCTCGCCGACCGCGGGGTGCGCCTCTACACCGAACGCGACCACCCGGGCATCCACGTCTCGGGCCACCCGTGCCGCGACGAGCTGGCGGAGATGTACCGCTGGGCGCGGCCGGAGATCAGCGTGCCGACCCACGGCGAGCGCCGCCACCTCCTGGAGCACGCCGCCTTCGCTCGCGATCTGCAGGTGCCGCAGCAGGTGACGCCCAGAAATGGCGACATGGTGCGCTTGGCTCCCGGCCGCGCGGCGATCATCGACGAGGTGCCGGCCGGACGGCTCTACGTCGATGGCGGCATGGTCACCGTGGAGAACGGCGATGCTTTGCGCGAGCGCCGTCACGCGGCCTCCAACGGCGTGGTTGCGGTCTCGGTCGTGCTGGACGGGAAGAACAAGATCGTTTCCGGGCCGCAGGTCCGCGCGCTAGGCCTCCCGTCCGAGCCGGACTATCCGCTGGAAGACATCCTCGACGACCTGGCCGAAGAGGCCGAGCAGGCGTTGGGCCGGCTGCGGGGCGAGGAGCGGGATGTGGACGAGAGCGTCGAGACCGCGCTCTCGCGGGCCGTGAAGAAGGCCAGCCAGCGCATCTGGGGACGCCGGCCCGTGGTCGAGACAACAGTGCTGCGCCTGTAGATTGAATATTGTTTGACAGAAATTATTTGATGTATGACGCTGCGATCGTCCCCCGCGGAGATCGCCCATGGCGTCCGTTATCGACCTCGCCCCGCCACCGGCCCAGAGTCCGAGCTATCGCAGCATCCGGCGCGCCAGCCGCGGTTTCGAATTGCTGTTCGCCGGTCTTTTCGTGGGCTTCATCGCGCTCATGGCGCTCAGCCTGTGGGTTCTGTGGTTCTACCAGGGGACCCTGATTGTCGTCGGGCCGCGCGGCGGCCTGATCACGACGGCGCCGCCGCCCGCGGATTTCATTCCCTTCCGCAACTGGCCGCTGGACGAAAAGCTCGCCTACACGCCCGACGTGATCTTCCGCGCCGCGCCGACCCTTGGGCTCTTCTGGTGTCTGCGGGGCCTTTTCCGCGCCTATGGCCAGGGCCAGGTCTTCACCGCACGCAACGCCGGCCTGATCAAGATCATGGGCGTCTGCCTGATCGTCGACGCCGCCGCGCCCTTCCTCTGCCATCTCGTGCTCAGCGCTACTGGCTATGAGATCGACAAGCAGTGGGCGCACATGGCCGCCGTGCAGGAGCTGGTGCTGGGCGCCGTGGTCTTCGTCATCGCGCTCGTCATGCAGGCCGGCCACGAGATCGAGCAAGACCGCGAGGGGTTCGTCTGATGGCCATCGTTGTCCGCCTCGACGTGATGATGGCCCGGCGCAAGGTGCGCTCCAACACCCTGGCCCGCGCAATCGGCATCACCGAAGCCAACCTCAGCCTGCTCAAGTCCGGCAAGGTGAAGGGGCTTCGCTTCTCCACCCTGGAGGCGATCTGCCGCGTGCTCGACTGCCAGCCGGGCGACCTGCTGGAATTCGTGCCCGACGAGGGCGTCGAGGCGTTCCGACAGGCCAGCTAGCGGCCTCACCCAAGACCTGAACGAAGGAGAACGACCGATGATCGGGCGAACGGTGGCGCTTGCCTGCGCCATGGTCCTGGCGGCCGGTGCGGCGCGGGCTGAGCTGCTCGATGTCGACGGCGGCCAGATCTACTACGAGACCTGCGGCAAGGGTGCGCAGGCCATCGTCCTGATCCACGACGGGGTGGTGAACTCCGCCAGCTTCGACGACATGTGGCCGATCCTCTGCCGCGACTTCCGGGTCCTGCGCTACGACCGCCGGGGCTACGGCAAGTCGCCGGGCGCCAAGGCGCCCTATTCACCGCAGGAAGACCTGGCCGCGGTCATGGCGGCGGCAAAGATGGACCGCGCGAGCCTGGTCGGCTTCTCGTTCGGCGGAGGCCTGGCGGTGAGCTATGCGGTCCGGCATCCGGAGCAGGTCGAGCGGCTGGTGCTTTCCGGCACGGTGCTGAACGGCTTCCAGCCCACCAAGACCTTCGGCGATCACGTCACCCGCATCATGATGCCGATGATCATCGGCAATATGGACGCCGTCGTCGCCAATGCGGAGAAATCCGGCTGGGTGATGGCGCCGGGCCACCCGCAGGCGAAGGCCAAGGTGCTGGCGATCCTCAAGGCCAGCCCGCAGGACCTGCGCCATCAGATGCACGACCCGATAAAGGGTTGGCCGTCGGACCTGCCGCGGCTGGGCGGCCTGCAGGTCCCCACGCTGATCATGACCGGCGACCACGACATCGCCGACAACCAGGCGACCAGCGGCGCAGCCCAGGCGCTGATCCCGGGCTCGCGGCGCATCGTCATCGACGACGCCGGCCACCTGATGCAGCTCGAGCACCCGAAGGAGATCGCGGCGCTGATCGCCGACTTCGTGAAAAAGGGGCGCTAGGCGGCGAGACCGAGGGCGTCGATGGCCGCGACCTGAGCCGGTTCCAGAGGCCCGGCCGCCTCGGCGGCCAGGCATTGGGCGAGCTCCGCGCGGTTCTTCACGCCCAGGACCACAGTGTCGATGTTGGGCATTCCAAGGGCGTAGCGATGCGCGACCACGGCCGGGTCCTCGCCCCACTCGGCGCAGAGCGCACGGAACCCGGCGGCGCGGGCGAAGTCGGCATTGTCGGGGTTGTTCTCCGAGAGCGGCCGGTCGACGCCGGAGGTCAGCGCGCCCGCCTGTACCGCGCGGATGCCCATGACGCCGAGGCTCTTCGCCTTGGCCGCTGCGGCGATCTCCCGCGGCCTGGCGGGCTCGGCGTACCGCTTCAGCGCGCCGGGGCTGTCCATCAGATTGGCGATCGCCTGCACAGCGTCCGGCCGGGGCGTGTGATCGATGGCGGCGAGCACGGCGGTCGGCACGCCTATTCCGGTGACGCCCCAGGCGCCGATCCGGCCCTGGGCCTTCAGGTGCTGGAAGGCCGGGACCAACTCGTCGACATAGAGCGACCAGCTCGTCGAGAAGGCGTCGCGATGCGCGTTGCCGTGGGCGTATTCGAACCCGTCCAGGTGAATGTTGGAGTGCAGGAAGAAGAGGTCGATGTGCTTCAGGCGCATGGCCGCCAGGCTGGCCTCCAGCGACGCCTCCAGCCGGGCGGCGATGTCCTCATCCACTGGCGAGCCGAGCTGGTGCTTGGTGGTGACCTTTACGCCCGAAGGCAGCCGCCCGCCGAACACCTCGCCGATGAAGGCCTCGCAGTTGCGGTACATGGGCGCTGCATCCAGCAGGGTGATCCCGCCGTCGATCGCCGCAGTGAGCGTCGCCAGCGCCTCGTCCTTGGTGTTCTCGCCCCAGATCTGGCCGATCCCGCCGCCGCCCAACGTCAGCCGGCTGACCTCGCCCAAGGGCCCCAGCGTCGCGGTTCTCATGGCGATGTCCTCCCGCTGGCGACTAGCGGGCCTCGGCGGGGGCCGGTCAAGCGGCCGATCTGTAGTCAGCAGGGCTTGTCGGCAGGGACGCGTCCAGCTTTCATGGAACCCTGCAGGGAAACGGAGCCGCCGCCCAGTGTCCGCCTATCGAGGGGTCCGCGTCGTCGACTTCAGCCAGGGCGTGGCCGGCCCGATGGCTGCGATGCTCCTCGGCGACTTCGAGGCCGAGGTGGTGAAAGTCGAGCCACCAGGCGGCGACCGCCTCAAGGACCATCCCGGCTACCACGCCTGGAACCGTAACAAGCAGGTGCTGACGCTGGACCTCGACGCCGCGGACGGCCTTGCGGGGGCGCGGACCCTGATCGCCGGCGCCGACGTCGCGCTGTTCAGCGATCCGCCGGGGCGGTTGGAGGCCCTGGGCCTCGACGGCGCGACGCTGACGGCGGCGCATCCAGGTCTGATCCATGCCTGGATGCCGCCGTATGGCGTGCGTGGCGACTGGAGCCGCATCCCGCCGCACCACAGCCTGCTGACGGCGTTGAGCGGCGTCGCCTTCCGTCAGGGCTGCTACGCCGACCAGCCCGTGCACCTGGTGTTGCCGGTGCTCTGGTACGGGCAGGGCGTGCTGGGCGCCTCGGCGATCGGCGCGGCGCTGCTGGAGCGCAGCCGGAGCGGCAAGGGTCAGGCCGTCGTGGTCAGCGGGCTGAACGGGCTCTCAGAGGTCTCCGGCCCGGTGCGCGTCCTGGGCGCGCCGCCGCTGCCGCGCGGCCAGCCGCTGGGCGCCAGTCCCAGCTATCGTCTCTACGAATGCGCCGACGGCCAGTGGTTCTTCCTGGGCGCGCTGTTCGCCAACTTCTACCGCAAGGCCTTCGAGGCGGTCGGCATCGCCGAGCGCTGGGAAGAGCTGGCGGTCGATCCGCTCGCGGCTCGCGACGCCCTGGTCGCGATCTTCGCCACGCGGCCGCGCACCGAGTGGCTGCAAATGCTGCAGGACAACGGCGTGCCCTGCGCGCCCGTCGGGCCGCGCGAGGACTGGTTCGCCGGCGACGCGGTGTCGCAAGGCGGCCTGCGGCAAGTCTTTCAGCATCCGACCTTGGGCGAGATCGCTATCCCCGCGCCGCCGGCCCGGCTGCGCGAGACGCCGGCCTCGATCCGCGGCCTGGCGCAGCCTATCGCCGAAGCGCCCGACTGGCCGCCGCGCCCGCCGCCGGCTCCCAGCGGGCAGGGCCAGGCCGCCGCGCCGCTTGAAGGTGTCCGCGTGCTCGACCTCGGCACGGTGATCGCAGGCGCCCACGCGGGTGGGGTGCTCGCCAACCTGGGGGCCGACGTCATCAAGATCGAGCCGGCCGAGGGCGATCCGTTCCGCAGCGATGGCGGCGGCTTCATGGCCTACAACCGCGGCAAGCGAGGCCTCGGCCTCGACCTCAAGCAGGCGGCGGCGAAGGGCCTCTTCTTCGACCTCGTCCGCCAGGCCGACGTCGTGCTCGACAACTACCGTTTCGGGGTGCGCGCGCGGCTCGGCATCGACTACGCCAAGCTCAAGGCGATCAATCCGCGGATCATTTCCTGCTCGATCAACGCCTATGGTGACAAGGGACCTCGCGCGGCCCTGCCGGGGTTCGATCCGCTGCTGCAGGCCGAGGGCGGCATGCAGGCGGCGCAGGGCGGAAACGACGAGCCGATCCTGCACACCATTCCTGTGAACGACGTCGCGACCTCGGCGGTCGTCTCCTGCGCGGTGATCGCCGCCCTCTACGCCCGCGAGCGCACCGGCGAGGGGCAGGAGATCATCACCAGCCTGATGGCCCAGAGCCTGACCTTCCAGCTCGCCGAGGTGGTGGACTACGCAGGCCGTCCGCCGAACGACCTGGGCGGGCGCGACTGCCTGGGCCCGCGAGCCCTGCACCGCTTCTACGAATGCGCCGACGGCTGGCTGGCGCTGGTCTGCGAGACGCAAGGGCAGGCCGAGGCGCTTGGCGCCGTCCTCAACGTCGAAATCGACCCCGACGCCCTGGCCGCATCCCGCGACGGCGAGCTCGCCGATGCCCTCGCCAGAGCCGCCAAGACCCGACCGCGCGACGAGACCGTCCAGGCCCTGCTCGCCGCCGGCGTGCCCGCGGCGCCCGCGCTGCGCGCCGCCGAGGCGCCGGAAAGCGAGTGGCTGTGGGAGAACCGCACCTTGGAGCGCTGGGTCCATCCCAGGCTCGGCGATATCGTGGGCGTGAGGAGCTACGCTGACTTCTCGCGGACCCAGGCCGGCTTCGCGCATCCGACGCCGGACCTTGGCGAGCACACCAGGGCGCTGCTGGCGGAAATGGGCGTTTCGACCGAGCGGATCGAGGCCCTGCTGGCCAGCGGCGCCGTGTTCGAGCCCGCCCATATCGCCCCGCACCTGGCCAAATCGGCGCGGGTCGGCAACGACAACCAGGCGCTCTCGGTCTCCTGAGGCGGCTCACGATGCCGCATGCTCTCGCGCACGGGCGCGAGGCGGCCTATACCGCAGGCCATGATCGGCAAGTTGAACCACGTGGGCGTCGCCACGCCCTCCATCGAAGCCTCCGTGAAGATGTATCGCGAGGTGCTGGGCGCGACGGATTTCGTCGAGCGCTTCGCGCTCCCGGAACAGGGCGTCTGGGTCTGTTTCGTCAACCTGCCGAACAGCCAGATCGAGTTGATCGAGCCGTATGGCGACGACTCGCCGATCAAGGCCTTCCTGGAGAAGAACCCCAAGGGCGGCCAGCACCATGTCTGCTTCGAGGTGCCGGATATCCTGGCCGCCCGTGACGACATGCGCGCCAAGGGCGCCACGGTGCTGGGGACCGGCGAACCGCGGATTGGCGCGCACGGCGTGCCGGTGATCTTCGTCCACCCCAAGGACATGGGCGGCGTGCTCGTGGAACTGATGGAAACCCCCAAAGGAGCGCACTGATGGGCGGCCCGTTCACGATGGCGGCGATCTACCTCACGATCTGGTGGACGGTGCTGTTTGCCGTACTCCCGCTGGGCACCCAAACCCATGCGGAGGCTGGCATCGACCCGCAGGGCGGTGACCCCGGATCGCCGGTCGAACCCAAACTCAAGAAGAAGTTCATCACCACCACCTGGATCTCGGCGATCGTCTTCGCGATCCTGTGGTCCATCATCCATTTCCGGCTGATCACGCCCGACATGATCCCCTGGCAGCATCGCTGAACGCGTTGCCAAGGCCGTCGGGCGAAGGCTATCAGGGCCGTTCGCTTCACGCCGCCTAGGGAAGTTCCACCGCCATGCGCCTTTCGCGCTATTTCATGCCGACGCTGCGCGAGGCGCCCGCCGACGCCCAGATCGTCTCCCATCAGCTCATGCTGCGTGCCGGCCTGATCCGCCAGGAGGCGGCCGGCATCTACGCCTGGCTGCCGCTCGGCCTGAAGGTGCTGAAGAAGATCGAGCAGGTGGTCCGCGAAGAAATGGACCGCGCCGGCGCCATCGAGGTCCTGCTGCCCACCCTGCAGCTCGCCGACCTGTGGCGCGAGAGCGGCCGCTACGACGACTACGGCGACGAGATGCTGCGCATCAAGGACCGCCACGACCGCGACCTGCTCTACGGCCCCACCGCGGAGGAGGTGATCACCGAGATCTTCCGGGCCTATGTGAAGTCCTACAAGGACTTGCCGAAAAATCTTTACAACATCCAGTGGAAGTTCCGCGACGAGAGGCGGCCCCGTTTCGGGGTGATGCGCGGGCGCGAGTTCCTGATGAAGGACGCCTACAGCTTCGACATCGACGAGGCGGCGGCGCGCAAGTCCTACAACCGAATGTTCCTGGCCTATCTGAACGTCTATGCGCGGCTGGGGCTGAAGGCGATCCCCGTGAAGGCCGATCCCGGGCCGATCGGCGGCGACCTCTCCCACGAGTTCATCATCCTGGCCGACACCGGCGAGAGCGAGGTCTTCGCCCACGGCGACCTCGTGGAGATGGGCGCGCCGGGCCCGGACATCGATTGGGATGGCGACCTGGAGCCCCTGGTCAGCCAGCGCTCGCGCCTCTACGCGGCGTCAGATGAGATGCATGACGCGGCGCGCTTCGAGGCCGAGGTGCCGGCCGACAAGCGGATGACCGCCCGCGGCATCGAGGTCGGCCATATTTTCTACTTCGGTGAGAAGTACTCGAAGCCGATGAAGGCGCTGGTCACCGGTCCCGACGGCAAGGACGTTCCGATCCATGGCGGATCCTACGGCGTCGGCGTCTCGCGCCTGGTCGGCGGGATCATCGAGGCCAGCCACGACGAGGCCGGCATCATCTGGCCGGACGCCGTCGCGCCCTTCGGCGTCGCGGTCGTGAACCTGCGGGTCGGCGACGCGGCCGTCGATGCGGTGGCCGAACAGGCCTACAAGGCGTTGATCGACCTTGGGAAAGAGCCGCTGCTGGACGACCGTGACGACCGCCCCGGCGCCAAGTTCGCCTCGCTCGATCTGGTGGGCATCCCCTGGCAACTCATCGTGGGTCCGAAGGGCGTCGCCGACGGCGTCGTGGAGATCAAGCGCCGCGCCACCGGCGAGCGCCAGACCCTGCCGCTCGAGGCTGCGCTGAAGGCTATCACCGCATGAACCAAGCCCCGGCGGGCCTTGTCCAGGCTGGCGCCGTGCAAGCTGGCGTCGGGGGCCGCGCGCCGCCTTTCGGGTTGTGGGAACGGATGCTGGCCGGCCGCTACCTGCGCGCCAAACGCAGCCAGGGGGGCGTGGCGCTGATCTCGATCATCTCCTTCTTCGGGATCATGGTCGCCGTCGCGGTGCTGATCGTCGTGATGTCGGTGATGAACGGATTCCGCGAGGAGCTGCTGGGCAAGATCCTCGGCTTCAACGGCCACATCTTCGTTAGCGGCGGCGTGCTCGATGGGGCCGCCCGCGATCCGGCGGTGCAACGCATCCTGAAGGCGCCCGGCGTCACCCAGGCGACGCCGGTGATCGAGGCCCAGGTCATCGCCATGGGCCCGAACCAGACGACCGGCGCGATTGTGCGTGGCCTCTCGCCTAAGGACCTGAAGGCGACCTCCATCGTCGCCAACAATCTCACCAAGGGCGACCTGCGCGGCTATGGCCAGGGCGAATACGGCGGCGACGTGATCGTCATGGGCGACCGCCTGGCCGAGCAGCTCGGTGTCCGTGCAGGCGACTCGATCGCGCTCGTCTCGCCTTCCGGCGGCGCCACGGCCTTTGGCAGCGCCCCGGTCCAGAAGTCCTACATCGTCGGCGCGACCTTCACCGCCGGCATGAGCCAGTACGACCAGGCCTACATCTTCATGCCGTTCGAGCAGGCGCAGCTCTTCTTCGGCCGCGAGGGCACCGCCGACGTCATCGAGGTGCGGGTCACCAACCCCGACAAGGCCGCCACGCTGAAGGCCGCTGTCGCTCGCGCCGCCGGCCCCACCGCCATGGTCGCCGACTGGACGCAGCGGGACGCCTCCTACTGGGGCGCGCTCAAGGTCGAGCGCAACGTCATGCGCCTGATCCTGATGCTGATCGTCGCCATCGCGGCGCTGAACATCATCTCGGGCCTGACCATGCTGGTGAAGAACAAGGGCCGTGACATCGCGATCCTAAGGACCATCGGCGGCGGGCAGGGCGCGATCCTGCGGATCTTCTTCATGGCCGGAGCGACCATCGGCGTCCTGGGCACGGCGGCGGGCCTGGCCTTGGGCGCCCTGGTCTCGGTCTACATCGACCCGATCCAGGCCTTCGTGGAATGGGCGACCGGCCAGGCGGTGTTCTCTTCGGACGTCTATTTCCTCAACCGCCTGCCAGCCAAGGTCGACTGGATGGAGGTGGCGATCATCGTGGCCTTCTCGATGGTCATGTCGATGATCTGCACCCTGCCGCCGGCTTGGCGCGCCTCGCGCCTCGATCCGGTGGAGGCGCTTCGCTATGAGTGAGCCGGTCCTGTCCATCCGCGGGCTGGAGCGCAGCTATGTCACCGGCGCGGGCACGCTGACCGTACTGCGCGGCGCGGACCTGGACGTCATGCCGGGCGAGATCGTGGGGCTGGTCGGGCCGTCGGGGTCCGGAAAGTCGTCTTTGCTGCACGCCGCGGGCCTGCTGGAGCACCCCAACGCCGGGCGCATCACGATCCAGGGACGCGACTGTTCGGACCTTTCGGACCGCGAGCGGACGCGCGTGCGCCTGGGCGCCATCGGCTTCGTCTACCAGTTCCACCATCTGCTGCCGGAGTTCTCCGCACTCGACAACGTGGCCTTGCCGATGCTGATCGCCGGGACGCCGCGGGCGGCCGCCCAGAAGCGGGCAGGGCAGCTCCTCGGCGAGCTGGGCCTTTCGGAGCGCACGCACCACCAGCCGGCCCAGCTCTCCGGCGGCGAGCAGCAACGGGTGGCGGTCGCCCGCGCGCTGGCCAATGCGCCGCGGTTGCTGCTGGCCGACGAGCCCACCGGCAACCTCGACCCGACCACGTCGGGCGCGGTGTTCGAGAACCTCTACGAACTCGCTCGGCGGACCGGCGTCGCTGCGGTGATCGCCACCCACAACCTCGAGCTCGCCCGCCACATGGACCGCGTTTTCGCGCTCAAGGACGGGCACCTGGAGCCGCAGGCGAAGGCGTAACGGCGTCATCGCAATTGGCGCGGAACCCTTTGTAAGCTTGATCTTTTCCCAAGGCCCCGCCGTACCTATCTTGGTATGCGGGACGTTGACCTTGGCCCGAATGGCCCAGGCCTCTTCAGGAGGTCTATCGTGAAGACACTCGTTGCCGCGCTCGCAAGCGCATCTCTTCTGACCGTAGCGGCGCCGGCCGCCGCCCAACATCACGGCGGCGGGGGCGGCTGGTCGCACGGCGGATCGTCGACGGCAGGCGCAGCCCATTCCGGCTGGAGCCACGGCGGCTTCGCTGGGCGGCCCGGTTTCGGCGGCCACTTCTCCGGCGGCCGCGGCTACTATTCGCACGGCTACTATCGCGGCTATCCCTACGCCTTTGCGGGCTTCGGCCTGGGCCTAGCCTTAGGCGCGGCCGTAGACCCATGGTACTACGGCGGCCCCTACTACGGTGCGCCCTACTATTACGACTACGGGCCGCCGCCGGCCTATTACGACGACTATCCGCCGCCGGCCGTCGCTGGCCCGCCGCCAGCGGCGAGCCAACCGCCCGCGGCCTGCGGATCGTGGTCCTGGAACGCGCCGCTCCAGAAGTATGACTGGATCCCCTGCTAGGCTGAGGCCGCCTCAGGGCCGGGCGGCGGACGCTTGGGGCAGGGTGTCCTGGTCGAACGTCCGCTGCTGTTCGGGCGACAGGCTTGCGTAGAAGGCGTTCACCGCCGCGCCCTGTCGCCTGAAATCGGCGGCGTCCTGCGCCATCGCCGCCTCAATGAGCGCGATGCGTCGCGGCGTCGGGACAGTCGGCAGCAGTTCCTCGGTTGCGCGGCGCCGGGCCGCCGCCTGCGGGCTAGGCGCGATCGCTGTAGCGTACTGAGTCCAGGCGGCCTCCTGGCTATCGCTCAGCTTCAAGTCGTCGTGCAGCCGGATCAGCTCCGCGCTCACCGCCTCGGCGGCCCGCGCCGCGCTCCCGACCATCAGCGCCAGGCAACAACCCAGTACGATCCAACGCATGCACTCGACCTAAGCAAAATCGCGGCCCTCGCGACGACTATGCCCGGGCGGGGAGCGCTGTGGAACCTTCACGTCGAACAGGCTTGACGATGAGAACAAAAGGCGAATAAGAACGAAAGCGGAACGACCCACTGGCTTGTCCACAAGGACGCCCACAGGAGGATGCGACACATGGTTCGTCTAGCCCGAGAATCACTGGCCTTTGCGTCGGTGGCGAGTTTTGTCTGGATGATGTGCGTGGTGGCGGCTCACGTGGGCTGACCGCCATGAAAATGGGGGAGGCGGCGAGCGTGAGCGAAGAGGGCCCCGGAGTTGTCGAAGGGGACTTCGTCCATCTGCGCGCGCGATCCGCCTACTCCCTGCTGGAAGGCGCCATCAAGGCCGACAAGATCGGCGCCATGGCGGCCGAGGCGGGCATGCCTGCCGTCGCGCTCACCGACCGCGCCAATCTTTTCGGGGCGCTTGAGTTCTCGGTGCTCACCAAGGAAGCCGGCGTCCAGCCGATCATCGGCTGCGCGCTGCCGGTGACGGGCATCGGCGAGCCGCCGGCCGACCGATCGGCCAAGACCCCCACGATCGTGCTGCTGGCCCAGAACGAGCAGGGCTACGCGAACCTCTCGGAGCTCTCCTCGGCGGCCTTCCTGGAGGTTGATCCGGCCGACGAGCCCAATGTCAGTTGGGACAAGGTCTGCGCCCACGCCGAGGGCCTGATCCTGCTGTCCGGCGGGCCCGACGGACCGGCCGATCCGCTGTTCGCCGCGGGCAAGGCCAAGGAAGCCCGCGCGGTGCTGGCCGAGATGCACCGGGTCTTCGCCGACCGCTTCTACGTCGAGCTGCAACGCCACGGCCTGGCCGGCGAGGCCGCCGCCGAGCCAGAGCTGGTGACCTTCGCCTACGAGGCCGACGTTCCGCTGGTCGCCACCAACGACGTCTATTTCAAGAACGCCGCCATGCACCTGGCGCACGACGCGCTGCTGTGCATCGCCGACGGCGCCTTCATCGGCCAGGACGAGCGCCGGCGGGTGACCGCCGAGCACTGGTTCAAGCCCGCCGCCGACATGCGCGCGCTCTTCGCCGATCTGCCCGAAGCCTGCGATAACACCCTCGACATCGCCCGGCGCTGCGCCTTCATGGTTCCCAAGCGCGACCCGATCCTGCCGCGCTTCCCGACCGAGGGCGGCCGCTCGGAGAACGACGAACTGGCCCACCAGGCGCGCGAAGGCCTCAAGGCGCGGCTGCGGATCAACGCCCCCTCGCAGCCGCTGGAAGACTACGAGGCGCGGCTGGAAAAAGAGATCGGGGTCATCACCTCGATGGGCTTCGCCGGCTACTTCCTGATCGTCTCGGACTTCATGAAGTGGGCGGTGGCGCACGGCGTCCCGGTCGGCCCGGGCCGTGGTTCGGGCGCGGGCTCGCTCGTCGCCTGGTGCCTGATGATCACCGGGCTCGACCCCCTGAAGTACGGCCTGATCTTCGAGCGGTTCCTGAACCCCGAGCGGGTGTCGATGCCCGACTTCGACATCGACTTCTGCCAGGAACGCCGCGACGAGGTGATCGCCTACGTGCAGCAACGCTACGGCCGCGACCGGGTCGCCCAGATCATCACCTTCGGCACCCTGCAGGCCCGCGCCGTGCTGCGCGACGTCGGCCGAGTGCTGCAGCTGCCCTTGGGCCAGGTCGACCGGCTGGCCAAGATGGTCCCCGCCAACCCCGCCAATCCGGTGACGCTCGCCAAGGCCATCGAGATCGAGCCGCGGCTGCGCCAGGCGCGCGACGAGGACGAGGCGGTGGCCCGACTGCTCGACATCGCCCTGCAGCTCGAGGGCCTCTACCGCAACGCCTCGACCCACGCGGCCGGCATCGTCATCTCCGATCGTCCGCTCACCCAGCTGGCGCCGCTCTACCGCGATCCGCGCTCGGAGCTGCCGGCCACCCAGTTCAACATGAAATGGGTGGAGAGCGCGGGCCTTGTGAAGTTCGACTTCCTGGGCCTGAAGACGCTCACCGTCGTCGACCGGGCCATGAAGCACCTGGAGCGCCGCGGCGCCGGTTTCGAGCTGGAAACCCTGCCGCTGGACGACGGCCCTGCCTACGAGGTGATGGCGTCCGGCCTGACGGTTGGTGTGTTCCAGATGGAAGGGCAGGGCATGCGCGACACCCTGCGCCAGCTGCGCCCACAATCGCTGGAAGAGGTCACCGCGCTGATCTCGCTCTATCGGCCCGGACCAATGGACTCGATCCCCGCCTACGTCGACTGCAAGATGGGTCGCAAGCCGCTGGACGTGCTGCACCCGCTGTTGGCCGACGTGCTCAGCCCGACCTACGGCGTGATCGTCTACCAGGAGCAGGTGATGCAGATCGCCCAGATCCTGGCGGGCTACAGTTTCGGCGAGGCGGACCTTCTGCGCCGCGCCATGGGCAAGAAGAAGAAGGAGGAGATGGACAAGCAGCGGGCGCGCTTCATGTCCGGCGCCGCTGAGCGCAATGTCTCGCCCGACCTCGCCGACCTGCTGTTCGGCCTGATGGAGAAGTTCTCCGGCTACGGCTTCAACAAGTCGCATGCCGCGCCCTACGCCCTGATCGCCTACCAGACCGCCTGGCTGAAGGCGAACGCGCCGGTGGAATTCTTCGCGGGCTCCATGAGCCTCGACCTCGCCAACACCGACAAGCTATCGGTCTTCTATCTGGACGCCAAGCGCTCGGGCGTGAAGATCCGGAGCCCGGACGTCAACGTCTCCGGCGCGGACTTCGAGGTCGAGGACGGCGAGGTTCTCTATGCGCTGGGCGCAATCCGCAACGTCGGCCTGCAGGCCATGGAGCACGTGGTCGCCGAGCGACGCGAGCGTGGCCCGTTTCGCGACATATTCGACTTCGTCGAGCGTATCGATCCCAAACAGGTCAACCGGCGCACCTTCGAGACCCTGGCCCGGGCCGGGGCGTTCGACTCGATCAACCCCAACCGGGCGATGCTGTTCAAGGCCGCCGATGTCCTGGTGGCCTATGGCCAGAGCGTAGCGGCCGACCGGGCGTCGGCGCAGGTCAGCCTGTTCGGCGGCGACCAGGCCGACGCGGCGCGCCCGCGCATCGCCAAGTGCGATCCCTGGACGCCGGTCGAGCGGCTGGACGAGGAACTGGCTGCGGTGGGCTTCTATCTCTCCGGCCACCCGCTGGACGACATGGTCGAGGCGCTGCGCCGCCGCCGCACCGAACTCTACACCGACGCCGTCGCCAAGGCGGAGGGCGGCGCCGAGGCCCTGCGCATGGCCGGCGTCGTGCGCCGCCGCCAGGAACGAGCGGCGCAGAGTTCCGGCGAGAAGTTCGCCTTCGTGACGCTCTCCGACCCGACGGGCGAATATGAGGTTCTGTTCCCGCCGGAAAGCTGGCGGCGCTGCCGCGACCTGATGGAGCCGGGCGCGGCGGTGGCGATCACCGTGCGCGCCAAGGCCAAGGACGGCGAGGTCCGCTTCTTCGGCGACAGCGCTGAGCCCGTGGCCAAGGCGGTCGAGAATGTGGTCGCAGGCCTGCGCGTGCACCTCGCGCCGCGCAGCGCCGAGATCGACGCGCTCAAGAAGCGGCTCGAAGGCTCGGTGAACCCCCGCGGCGGCGAGGTAATCCTGGTGGCCGGCGTCGGCGCGGGGCGCGAAGTGGAGCTGAAGCTTCCCGGGCGCTTCACCCTGGACGGCTCGGTGCGCGGCGCGATCAAGACTTCGCCGGGCGTGGTCTTCGTCGAGGACCTCTAGGCGCGCCGCCTAGAACGGGTGATAGCGCTTGGCCTGCTCGCGCTCGCGCTTGGCTTCCCCTTCCGGCGAGAACGGCCCAGGCGCCGGCGCGGCGTTCTGCCGCCGCTCGCGCTTCAACTCCCCTCGGGGCGAGAACGGGCCATCGTCGTACACGCTGGGCAACTTGGGCGGCTGGTAGGGCTTGACGGCCGGGGGCGTCGCGCCAAACGAAGGGACGCCCGGAACAGGCGGCACGCCGGGCACGGGCTTGATCTGAGCCTGAACGGCAAAGGCGGCGAGGCTGAAGGCGACGGCGAGGGCCAGAACCGAACGCATGAACGCTGCTCCCGATGAACGGGCGCGGAAGCTAGCGCCTCAAGGTTAAGCTTCAACCCTATTCGCCTGGCGCGTGTCGGAGTTGATTTTTTCCAGGCAACCGCTTATGTGCGCGCCTTCAATCCACACGCAGGCGTTTGGCGACGTGGCGGGGAGACATCCCGTCCGCTTCCATTCCGGTCCTTTCCCAAGTGTCTTGGCGAAGGGGTGCCTGCGGAGGTCTAACCGGATAAAGGACGATAAGACCCATGGCTCTGCCTGAATTCTCTATGCGCCAACTGCTGGAAGCGGGCGCCCACTTCGGCCACCAGACGCACCGCTGGAACCCGAAGATGGAGCGCTACATCTTCGGCAGCCGCTCCAACATCCACATCATCGACCTGTCGCAGTCGATCCCGCTGCTCCACCAAGCGCTCGTCAAGGTGCGCGAAGTCGCCGCCGGCGGCGGCCGCATCCTGTTCGTCGGCACCAAGCGCCAGGCGTCGGACCCGATCGCCACGGCCGCGCGCCGCTGCGCCCAGTACTATGTGAACCACCGCTGGCTGGGCGGCACGCTCACCAACTGGCGCACCGTCTCCGGCTCCATCGCGCGCCTGCGCGAGCTGGAAGGCGTGCTGCAAACCGAGAGCGGCCGCACCAAGAAGGAGCTGCTGCAGCTCTCGCGCGAGCACGATAAGCTCGAGCTCAGCCTCGGCGGCATCAAGGACATGGGCGGCATCCCCGACCTGATGTTCGTGATCGACACCAACAAGGAAGCGATCGCCATCCAGGAAGCGCGCAAGCTCAACATCCCGGTGATTGCGATCCTCGACACCAACTGCAACCCGGACGGCATCACCTTCCCGATCCCGGGCAACGATGACGCCGCGCGCGCCATCCAGCTCTACTGCGACCTGATGGCCGACTCCGTGCTGGACGGCCTGGCCGCCGGCCAGTCGGCCGCCGGCGTGGACCTCGGCGCCGCCGAAGCCCCGGTCGAGCCCGCCCTGGCGCGCTCCGAGGCGCCGGCCGCCGAGCCGAAGGCCAGCGAGGCCAAGCCGAAGAAGGCCAAGGCCGAGAAGGCTGAACCCGCGCCCGAGCCCGTCGCCGAGGCGGCCGCCGAGCCTGCGGCGGAGGCCGCGGCCGAGCCTGATACCACCGCCGTCGCGGCGGAGGAGGCCCCGGCGGCCGAAGAGCAGTCGAGCGAAGAACAGGCCGGCTGAGGCGCTGATCAAAGCGTCTTGCTGACCGACTAAACCCTCTTGAGGGGCGGATTCCGCGAGGCGTCCGCCCGACCTCTATAGCTTTTGAAGGAGCTGACCATGGCGGAGATCACCGCTGCGCTGGTCAAGGACCTGCGCGAAAAGTCCGGCGTTGGCATGATGGACTGCAAGAACGCCTTGCAGGAGACGGGCGGCGATATGGAAGCCGCCATGGAACTGCTGCGCAAGAAAGGCCTCTCGAAGGCCGAGAAGAAGTCGGGCCGCGCCGCCGCCGAAGGGCTCGTCGCCGGCAAGCTCAGCGCCGACGGCAAGACCGGCGCGCTGATAGAGCTGAACGCCGAGACCGACTTCGTCGGCAAGAACGACACCTTCCAGGCCGCGGCGCGTGACTTCGCCGAGGTAGCCCTGACCGTGGAAGGCGTCGACGCCATCTCCGCGGCCAAGACGGCTAAGGGCGAGACGGTCTCCGACTTGGTGACCAACATGATCGCGACGATCGGCGAGAACATGCGCCTTCGCCGCGCGGCTCGCCTGACGGTGAGCCAGGGCGCGGTCTCCCTCTACCTGCACAATGCGCAGGGCGAGGGCGTGGGCCGCCTGGGCGTGCTCGTCGCGCTGGAAGGCGCGGGCGACCAGGCCGCGCTGAAGGAGGTCGGCCGCAAGATCGCCCTGCACGTGGCCGGCACGCCGACCCCGCCGCTGGCGCTCTCGCCCGACGATCTGGATCCGGCCGTGGTGGAGAAGGAAAAGAAGTTCCTCACGGAGCAGGCGGTCGAATCCGGCAAACCGATCGGCGTGGTCGAGAAGATGATCGAGGGCCGCATCCGCAAGTGGCAGGAAGAGGTGGTGCTCCTGAAGCAGCCCTTCGTCATGAACCCGGATCAGACCATCGAGCAGCTGGTCGCGGAAACCGCCAAGCAGGTGGGTTCCCCGGTGGCGCTCAAGGGCTTTGTCCGCTTCGCGCTCGGCGAAGGCGTGGACAAGGGTCCGGAAGGCCCGGACTTCGCCGCTGAGGTCGCCTCCATGGCCGGCCAGGGCTAAGCTCCACAAAACCGACCCGGCCGAGGGCGCGGTGCGTATCGACGCGCCGCGCCCTTGGTTTATGTTCGCCTTGAGATAGGGATTCCACGATGCCCGACGGCCAGCCGCGCTACAAACGCATCCTCCTGAAGCTCTCGGGCGAGGCGGGCGTGGGTGGCGAGGGATTTGGCATAGATCCCAAGACCTTGCAGGCGGTGGCCGAGGAAATCGCTGAGGTCGCCAGAGCCGGGGTCGAGGTCTGTGTCGTGGTGGGCGGCGGCAACATCTTCCGCGGCGCGGCCCTGGCCGAAGCCGGCATGGAGCGCGCCAGCGCCGACTACATGGGCATGCTGGCCACGGTGATGAATGCGCTGGCCGTGCAGGCGGCGCTGGAGAAGATCGGCGTCTTCACCCGCGTGCAATCGGCGATCCCGATGGAAGCGGTCTGCGAGCCCTACATCCGCAGGCGCGCCCTGCGGCACCTGGAGAAGGGCCGCGTGGTGATCTTCGCCGCCGGCGTCGGCGCGCCGTTCTTCACGACCGATTCCGGCGCGGCGCTGCGGGCGGCCGAAATGGGCTGCGACGCGCTCCTGAAGGGCACCAGCGTCGACGGGGTCTACACCGCGGACCCCAAGAAGGATCCAGACGCCAAGCGCTACGAGACCCTGACCTACAAGGAGGTCCTGGCGAAGGACCTGCGCGTCATGGACACCTCGGCGGTCAGCCTGATGCGCGACAACCATATCCCGATCGTGGTCTTCTCGATCCGCGAGCGGGGCAATCTGCTGAAGGTCTTGAAGGGCGAGGGCGTCTTCACGACGATCGCCTGACCCGCCAGCCAGACGACGAAGGGAGCAAAGATCATGGCCACCGTCGAGAAACCGGTGCTTTCCAAGTACCAGGGCCGCATGGACAAGGCGGTCGCCGCCCTCAAGGAGGAGTTCGCGAGCCTGCGCACCGGCCGGGCCTCAGCGAACCTGCTGGATCAGGTGCAGGTGGAGGCCTACGGCTCGACCATGCCGATCAACCAGGTGGGGGCGATCTCGGTCCCCGAGCCGCGGATGATCAGCGTCAGCGTCTGGGACAAGGCGCTGGTGATCGCCGTCGAAAAGGCCATCCGCTCAGCCGGCCTGGGTCTTAACCCGGTGACCGACGGCCAGAACCTGCGCATCCCGATCCCGCCGCTTACCGAGGAACGCCGCAAGGACCTCGCCAAGATCGCCGGCAAATACGCCGAGCAGCAGCGGATCGCGGTGCGCAACATCCGCCGCGAAGCGAACGACGACCTGCGCGCCGCCGAGAAGGCGCACGTCATCAGCCAGGACGAGGAAAAGCGGATGGAGTCCGAGGTCCAGAAGCTCACCGATGAGGCGATCAAGCGCGTGGACGAAGCCTTGAAAACCAAAGAACAAGAGATCATGCACGTCTGAGGCCGCGCGCCGACGACCGCCCAGAAGGACCGAAATCCGCTTCCCATGGCCGCCTCCGAGAACACGCCGTCCGCGGGCGCGCCTGATGAAGGCGCGGGCGAAGGTGCGCAACTCCATGTCGCTATCGTCATGGACGGCAACGGGCGGTGGGCCAAACGCCGCAACCTGCCGCGCACGGTGGGCCACCAGGCGGGCGTCGAGGCGCTGAAGCGGATCGTCCAGGCCGCACCAGACCTGGGCATCCGCTGGCTGACCATCTTCGGTTTCTCCACCGAGAACTGGAGCCGGCCGGTCGCCGAGGTGGCCGAGCTCATGGCCCTGCCGCAGCGCTATTTCCGCAGCGACCTGCCCAGGCTCGAGCGCGAGGGCGTGCGCGTGCGGGTCATCGGCCGGGAGGAAGGCCTGTCGCGCGACCTCCTGAAGATCTGCAGGGAGGCCGAGGCGCGCACGGCGCACAACAACCGGCTGTTCCTGACCATCGCCTTCAACTACGGCGGCCAGGCGGACATCACAGACGCCGCCCAGCGGTTCGCCGAGGAGGTCGCCGCCGGCCGCGCCAAGCCGGGCGACATCACCGAGGCCAAGTTCGCCCAGTACCTGTCGACGTCGGAGCTGCCGTCTCCCGACCTGATCGTGCGCCCGTCCGGCGAGCAACGCCTGTCCAACTTCGTGCTGTGGGAGGCCGCCTACGCCGAGTTCGTGTTCCAGGATGTGCTCTGGCCGGACTATTCGCCCGAGCACCTGAAGGCCGCCATCGCCGAGTATCACACCCGTGATCGCCGGTACGGCGCGGTCGTCGCCGATGACGTCCTTGCCGCAGGCTAGACGCTTCGACTGGACCAATCTTGGCCTGAGGATCGCCTCGGGCTTTGTATTGGTCCCCACCGCCCTCTACGCGACGCTGGGGCAGCATCAGCACTGGGTTCCGGCGCTCGAAGGCCGTCAGGAGGCCTTGCCTTACCTGCTGCTGATTTCCATCGGCGTCGCGCTGCTGGCCATCGAATGGGGCGGCATGAGCGCGCCGGGCGCACCGGTGCGCGTCTCCGCGGCCGTGACCGCCGCAGTCCTGGCCTCGGTTTTCCTGGGCTACGAGAAGCATTTCGTGCTGGCCTGGCTGGTGCTGCCGATCGGCGCCATCGCCGCGGCCCTGGTGGCCCGCGGGGTCGCCGAGCGGCCGGCAGACGCCGCCTATGGCGTCTTCTATGTCGGGCCGGCGGCCCTGTGCCTGGTCTGGCTGAGGTCGACCAACCAAGGGGTCTGGTGGACGCTGATGCTGTTCGCGGCGACCTGGGCCGCCGACATCGGGGCTTTCGCGGTGGGCAGCACGCTCAAGGGGCCCAAGCTGTGGCCGCGGTTCTCACCCAACAAGACCTGGTCCGGCTTCATCGGCGGCCTCGCCGCGGCCATGGGGACCGGCGCGCTCATGGCCTCCTTGCCGTATTTCCAGCTGAACCTCTGGGCCGCGGCGTTCATTGGCCTGGCGGTCGGGTTGGCGACCATGGCGGGCGATCTTTGGGAGTCGGCGCTGAAGCGGCGCTTCGGGGTCAAGGACTCCGGCGACCTGATCCCAGGACATGGTGGCTTGCTCGATAGGGTGGACGGGTTGATGTTCGCGGTCGTCGTCATGGCCGCCGCACGACTGGCCAACGAGATTGGATGGGGTCATTGAGCCTACCGCGTAAGGTCAGCATTCTAGGATCGACGGGATCGATCGGCGTTTCGACACTGGATCTCTTCGCCCAGTCCGGGGCCGAGGTGGAGATCGTGGCCCTGGCCGCGGGCCGCAATGTCGAGCGGTTGGCCGAGCAGGCGCTGGCTTGGCGCCCGCAGGTCGCCGTCATTGAAGACGAAGCGGCCCTGCCAATTCTGCGCGAACGCCTCACAGGATCCGGAATCCGCGCCGCGGCCGGCTCCGCGGCGGTCGCCGAGGCGGCGACCCTCGACGCGCAATGGGTAATGTCGGCCATCGTCGGCTTCGCGGGGCTCGCGCCGACGCTGGCGGCGGCGAAGACGGGCGCGGTCGTGGCGCTCGCCAACAAGGAGAGCCTGATCTGCGCGGGGCCGGCGCTGCTGCGCACCGCCAAGCTGGCGGGTGGCGCGGTGATCCCGGTCGATTCCGAGCATTCGGCGATCTTCCAGGTCTTTGCGCCGGAGAACGCTCAGCATGTGGCGCGCCTGATCCTCACCGCGTCGGGCGGTCCGTTCCGCAGCTGGTCGCGTGAACAGATGGGAAAGGCGACTCCCGAGCAGGCGTTGGCGCACCCCAACTGGAGCATGGGCGCGAAGATCTCGATCGATTCCGCGACCATGATGAACAAGGGTCTTGAGGTGATCGAGGCGGCCTATCTCTTCAGCATGCCGCCCGACCGGATCGACGTCCTGATCCACCCGCAGTCGATCGTCCACAGCCTTGTGGAATACGCCGACGGCTCGACCCTGGCCCAGCTGGGGCCGCCCGACATGCGCGCGCCGATCGCCTGCGCCTTCGCCTGGCCCGACCGCCTGCCGTGGCCGGCCAAGCCGTTGGACCTGGCGCGCATGGGCCCGCTCAGCTTCGAGGACCCGGACTACGAGCGGTTCCCGGCGCTGCGGATCGCGAAGTCGGCGCTGGCGGCGGGCGGCGTCGCCCCCACCGCGATGAACGCCGCGGACGAGATCGCGGTCGCGGCCTTCCTGGGGCGGCGGATCGGCTTCCTTGATATCGCCGCAACTGTGGAAGAAACCCTCACGCGGATGGATCGCCAGAACCTGCTCTGGCGGTCGGACAACGATCCGGTGGAGGGTGCGCGGGTGACCGATGCGACGGCGCGCCGCGTGGCGGACGAGGTCGTTAGCGGCCTTATGGCTCCGGCTTGAAGGACTAGAGGCCGCCGATGACCGCGATCCTGACCAACCTCCTGTTCTACATCGTCCCGTTCATCGTGGTCGTAGGCATCGTCATCACGGTCCACGAGTTTGGCCACTTCCTGGCGGCCAAGGCGCTGCACACCAAGATCGACCAGTTCTCCATCGGCTTCGGCAAGGCCTTCGCCCACTGGACAGACAAGTCGGGCGTGGAATGGCGCCTGGGCTGGCTGCCGATCGGCGGCTTCGTCCGCTTCGCCGGCGACGACAATGCCGCCAGCGTGCCCGATCAGGACGACCTCGATGCGCTTCGCCGCGAGCTCGTGGCGCGCGAAGGGGAGGCGGCGCTCGCCGGCTACTACCACTTCAAGCCGATCTGGCAGCGGGCGGTGATCAGCGCCGCCGGGCCGGTGGCTAACTTCCTGCTCTCCATCGCGATCTTCGCGGCCATGCTGATGGTCTTGGGTGAGCCGATCACGCCGGCCAAAGTCGAAGCGGTTACGCCCAACAGCCCCGCCGCGCGCGCGGGTTTCCAGGCGGGCGATCTCATCGTCGAGGCTGATGGCCGGCCGGTGAAGAACTTCGACACCGTCAAGCAGCTCATCATCCTGCGCACCGGCGTGCCGATCCCCTTCGTGGTGGAGCGGGGAAACCAGCGTGTGAGCCTGACCGCAACGCCGGTTCGAGGCGATGTCCCCGACGCGGTCGGCCACATCCACCGCCTGGGCCAGGTGGGGCTTCGCTTCGCCATTCCGCCGCAGGACCGCAGGGTGCAGCACTATACCCCGGTCGAGGCGGTGGCCGGCGGCGTCGACAAGACGTTCGACGTGGTGCGAACCACGGTCTTCTACATCGGCCGCATGGTCTCCGGGCACGAGAGCGCCGACCAGATCAGCGGGCCGCTGGGCATGGCGCAGATCTCCGGCGACCTCGCGAAGCAGACGGCGAGCCTGTCCGCCAACCTGCCGAGCTTCCTCTTGAACCTGTTCCTGACCGCCCTGCTGCTGGTGGCCAACATTTCCGTCGGCATCGGCTTCCTGAACCTTTTGCCGATCCCTGTGCTCGATGGGGGACACCTGCTGTTCTACGCCTATGAAGCGGTCGCGCGGCGCCCACTTGCTGCCAAGGTTCAGGCGGTAGGGTACCGCGTGGGCCTTGCGCTGGTTCTCGGATTGATGTTGTTCGCCACCGTGAACGATCTGCAGCGCCTGCGTGTGTTCAATTTCATCGGCGGGCTATTCTCCTAACCCCCGACTTTTCCTCAACGGCTGATTCGATGCACAGACACCGCGCCCGTAGCGCTGCGCTAGTTTCCGGTCTTGCCGGTCTTCTGGCCACAACCGCGCTCGCGACGCCCCGCCTGGCGTTCGCTCAGACCCCCGCCGCGCCGCCCGGCGCGGCTGAAGCCACGAGCACGGCGCGACCGGCCGCGCCCGAGCCGGCTCCGGCTCCGGCTCCGGCGGCGCCCACCGGCGCAACCCCGCCCGCCGCTGCGCCGGCGCCTCCGCCGGCGGTCGTAATCCAGACCGGCGTCGTGCAGCGCATCCTGGTGCAGGGCAACGAGCGGATCGAGCCCGCCACGGTGATTTCCTACCTGCCGATCTCGGTGGGCGAGACGGTGGACCAGGCGAAGATCGACGCGGCCTACAAGGCGCTGTTCCGCACCGACCTGTTCTCCGACATCACCATGAACCTCAACAACGGAGACCTGGTGGTCACCGTCGTCGAGAACCCGATCATCAACCGGGTACTGTTCGAGGGGAATTCCGGGATCAAGGAAGACAAGCTGCGCGACGAGGTGACGGTTCGTCCCCGCGGCATCTTCACCCGCGCCAAGGCGCAGGCCGACGTGGCGCGGATCATCGAGCTTTATCGGCGCTCGGGCCGAATCTCCGCCAACGTGACGCCGCAGATCGTCGAGCTGCCGCAACGCCGCGTGGACCTGATCTTCAAGATCGACGAGGGCGCCAAGAGCGGCGTGCTGCGCGTCAACTTCATCGGCAACAAGGCGTTCTCGGACAACGACCTGCGCGACGTCGTCGTGACCGAGCAGTCGCACTGGTACAAATTCTTCTCTTCGAACGCCAACTACGACCCGGACCGGCTGGAGTACGACAAGGAGCAGCTGCGCAAGTACTACCGCAACCGCGGCTACTACGACTTCCGGGTCAGCTCCGCGGTGGCCGAGCTTTCGCCCGACAAGAACGGCTTCGTGGTCACCTACACGGTGGACGAAGGCCCCGAGTACAAGTTCGGCAAGATCACCGTCGAGACCGATCTCAAGAAGCTCGACAAGAACGTGCTGCAGGCCCTGGTGCCGATCCACCGCGGGGAAATCTACCAGGACGAGAAGATCGAACAGGCGACCGACGCACTGACCTTCGCGGCCGGCGCCGCGGGCTTCGCCTTCGTCGACGTCCGGCCGCGCTACGTGCCGAACCGCGCCAAGGGGACCGTCGACGTCAATTTCGACGTCAAGGAAGGCCCGCGCGTCTACGTCGACCGCATCGACATCGTCGGCAACACTCGCACGCTCGACTATGTGATCCGCCGCGAGATGAACGTCTCCGAAGGCGACGCCTACAACCGCGTGCTGGTCGACCGCTCGAAGAACCAGATCAAGGCGCTAGGCTACTTCAAGAACGTCGACATCACCGAGATCCCAGGCTCGGCGCCCGACCGCACCGGCCTGCAGGTCAAGGTCGAGGAGCAGCCCACGGGCGAGCTTTCGTTCAGCGCCGGCTATTCGTCGATCGACCAGCTGGTCGTCGACCTGGGCGTCACCGAGCGGAACTTCCGGGGCCGCGGCGAGAACGTCCGCGCCCGCATCTCGGTGGGTTCGTTCCGCCAGCAGGTGGACTTCTCGTTCACCGAGCCGCGGTTCCTGGGCCGCGACCTCGCCGCCGGCTACGACGCCTACTACTACAAGTACGATCTCAGCCAGTTCCAGGCCTACAAGCAGCAGACCGTCGGCACCGGCGTGCGACTGAACTTCCCGCTCAGCCTGAACTCTCGCGGGTCGCTGCGTTACACCATCCGCCTGGACGACGTGGAGATCGATCCGTCGTTCTGCGACGCCAGCGCGCTGATCATCTCAACCTCGCTGTGCGACCAGCGCGGCAGCTTCCTGACCTCGCTGGTGGGCTACGGCTACAGGCTCGATCGGCGCAACGACGCGATCAACCCGACGCGCGGCTTCTACCTGGACTTCAACCAGGACTTCGCGGGCCTCGGCGGCGACGTGAAGTACGTGAGCACCGAGGCGGACGGCGGCTGGTACCACGGCTTCAACAAGACCTACATCCTGAGCCTCGTGGGTTCGGCCGGCGTCATCCAGGGCTGGGGCGGCGACCACGTGCGGATCAACAACCGCTTCTACAAGGGCGGCAACAGCTTCCGCGGCTTCGAGACCGCCGGCATCGGGCCGCGCGATCTCAACTTCGCCAACAATGGCGGCCAGAGCGACGCGCTGGGCGGCAAGGCCTATGCGATCGGATCGATGGAGCTGACAGTGCCGACCTTCCTGCCCGAGCAGTACGGGATCAAGGCGGCGCTTTTCTCCGACTTCGGCACGCTCGGCGGGCTCGACAGCTTCGACAAGCGGAAAGTCGACCCGGCGACGGGCCTCAACATCAGCGATCCGCTGATCAAGGACGATTTTGGCCTGCGCGCATCTGCCGGCTTGAGCATCTTCTGGAAGTCGCCGATGGGTCCCATCCGGTTCGACTTCAGCCAGATCATCAAGAAGGAAGACTACGACAGAACGGAAACCTTCCGGTTCTCAACCAACACACGGTTCTAGGATTACCATGACCTCCAAAACTATCACTGCCGGCCTCTGCGCCGCCGCCGTCGCCATCACCGCGAGCTCCAGCGCCCTGGCGCAAGCCCCCGCGGCCGCCGCTGCGGCCCCGGCCGCACAGCAGGTCACCCACGGCCCGCCGATCGCCGGCGTCTGCATCTTCTCCTTCGAAAACACCGTCGGCACCTCGACGGTCGGCAAGTACGTCGGCACGCGGATGCAGCAGATCGTGGCCCAGGTGAACGCCGAGCTGAACGGCGAGAAGACGACGCTCGACAACGACGCCAAGTCGCTCGACAGCCGCCGCGCCACCCTCGACCAGACGTCCTTCGAGACCCAGGCCGCGGCGATCCGGGTGCGGGCGGACGCCCTGCAGCGCAAGGCGCAGCTGCGCGACCGCGAGGTCCAGGCCACCGAACAGAAGGCCGAACAGCGGATCCTGCAGGAGATGGAGCCGTTCATCCGTCAGGTCTATCAGCAGAAGACCTGCTCCATGCTGCTGCAGCGCACCGCCGTGGTGATCGCCAACCCGGCCATGGACATCACGCCCGCCGTGGTGGCCGCGCTGAACGCCAAGATCACCCAGTTCCCCTTCGACCGCGAACGGCTTGACCAGCAGGCGCCGGCCGCCGGCGGCGCGCCGCCGATCGTGCAGACGCCGTCGACGCCGCGACCGGCTCCGACCAAGAAGTAGCCCGCAGCGGATCGCCGCAGCCAGACCATGCCCGATCCGCGCTTCTTCGAAGACCTTGGCCCCGTCACGCTCACCGACCTGGCGGCCGTGACGGGCGCGAAGCTCTCCGATCCGGCGCTCGGGGACCGGCTGGTGCGCGCGGTGTCGATCATGGCGGGCGCCAGCGCGGACACCGTCACCTTCGTCAGCGATCGACGCTTCCTGCCCCAGGCCCGCGAAACTAAGGCGGGCGCCTGTTTCATAGCCGCCGGCGACGCCGAGGCCCTGCCCGCGGAGTGCGTCGCCTTGCTGACCGCGTCGCCGCAGGCCGCCTACGCCGCCGCGGCGCACCGGCTGCATCGCCCGCGTTTCGCGACCGGGCCCGCGGTCTCGCCCAGCGCCGTGCTCGAACCTGAGGTGACGCTCGGCCCCGGCGTCGTGGTCGGGGCCGGCGCGCAGATCGGGCGCGGCACCCGCATCGGCGCCAACACCGTGATCGGTCCGGGCGTCGCGATCGGCCGCGAGTGCGAAATCTCCGCCAACGTGACCATCGGCTTTGCCTTGATCGGCGACCGGGTGCGAATCCTGGCCGGGGCGGCCATCGGCGAGCCCGGATTCGGCGCCACCGCCGGCCCGAAAGGCCTGATCGACATACCCCAGCTCGGCCGCGTGATCCTGCAGGACGGGGTGCTTGTCGGCGCCAACAGCTGCGTCGACCGCGGCGCCTTCGACGACACGGTCGTGGGCGAAAACACCAAGATCGACAATCACGTGCAGATCGCCCACAACGTCCGCGTCGGCCGCAACAGCGTGATGGCCGCGCAGACCGGCATCTCCGGCAGCGTGACCGTCGGCGACGGGGTGCAGCTGGGCGGCCGGGTCGGCGTCGCCGATCACCTCAGCGTCGGCGACGGCGCCCGGGTCGGAGCCGCCGCCGGCGTCACGAGGAGTGTTCCGGCTGGGGAGACCTGGGGCGGTTTTCCCGCCAAGCCGGTCCGGCAATGGATGCGCGAAATCGCCTGGGTGACCCGGCGGGCAGGGCGCAAAGAGGGGGACGCATGAGCCGCAAGGCGCCGGTGAGCGAGGCTCCCGACGAGATCGACATCAACGAGATCCTGCGGCGCATCCCGCACCGGATTCCGTTCCTGCTGGTCGACCGCTGCGAGCAGTTCGTGGCCAGCACCTCGATCGTCGGCATCAAGTGCGTGAGCGTGAACGAGCCCTTCTTCCAGGGCCACTTCCCCGACTATCCGGTGATGCCGGGCGTGCTGATCGTCGAGGCCATGGCTCAGACGAGCGCGGTCCTGATGTCCAAGTCGCTGGACATCGATCCGGCCGGCAAGGCCATCTTCTTCATGTCGCTCGACAACTGCCGCTTCCGCGCGCCGGTGCGGCCGGGCGACGTGTTGCGGCTGGCGGTCGAGGTCACCCGCGCGCGTGGCGACATCTACAAGTTCAAGGGCCAGGCCCTGGTCGACGGCAAGGTGGCCGCCGAAGCCGAATGGGCCGCCATGGTGGTGGATACCCAGTGAGCGTCGAAATCCATCCGACGGCGATCGTCGCCAAGGGCGCGGAGCTCGCCGAGGACGTCAGCGTCGGTCCCTATTCTATCGTGGGCGAGCACGTGCGGATTGGCCCGCGCACCCAGATCCTCAGCCACGTGGTGATCGAGGGCCATACCCGCATCGGGCAGGACTGCACGGTGCGCAACTTCGCCAACCTAGGCGGGCCGCCGCACCACACGGCCTACCAGGGCGAACCCACCGAACTCGTCATCGGCGACCGCAACAAGATCTGGGAACATGTGACGATGCACATCGGCACGGTTCAGTCGAAGGGCGTCACCCGGGTGGGCGATGACGGCATGTTCATGGCCACAAGCCACGTGGGCCACGACTGCGACGTCGGCGACAACGTGATCCTGGCTCACTCCGCGACCCTGGGCGGGCACGTGGACATCGGCGACTTCGTGATGGTGAGCGGGCTGGCGGCCGTCCACCAGTATTGCCGCGTCGGGCGCTATTCGTTCATCGGCGGCCTGGCCGCGGTGACCAAGGACGTGATCCCCTACGGCCTGGTTTGGGGCAACCACGCCCACCTCGAGGGCTTGAATCTCGTGGGCCTGAAGCGCCGCGACTTCAGCCGCGAGACCATCAGCGAGCTGCGCTCGGCCTACCGCCTGCTGTTCGCCGAGGAAGGCACCTTCCAGGAGCGCATCGACGACACCGCGGTGACCTTCGGGCACAGCGCGCCGGTCATGGAGATCATCGACTTCATCCGCGCCGAGGCCGGCCGCCCGCTCTGCCTGCCCGAACGCGAGGTCTGATGCAGAAGCTCGGCCTGATCGCCGGCGGCGGCAGCCTGCCCGTCGAGATCGCCGAGCACTGCCTGCGGTCCGGCCGCCCGCTGTTCGTCGTGCGGCTCAAGGGTTTCGCCGGCGACGAACTGGCGCGCTACGCGGGCGCTGAGGTGGGCCTCGCCGAGCTCGGCAAGTGCTTCAAGGCCCTGAAGCGCGCCGGCTGTCACGCCGTCTGCCTGGCCGGCCGCGTCGCGCGGCCTGACTTCGCCAGCCTGATGCCGGACCTGCGCGGCCTGGCCGCCCTGCCGGCCGCCATCGCCGCGGCGCGCAAGGGCGACGACGCCCTGCTGCGCATGCTGGTCGGCGAGTTCGAGAAGGAAGGCTTCGCAGTCGAGGGGGCTCATGAGGTGATGGAAGACCTTGGCCTCGGCGCCGGGCCCCTGGGCCGCCACGCGCCCTCCGACGAGGACCTGGCCGACGTGGCCCGCGCCCTGGACGTGGCGCGATCCATCGGCCGGCTCGATATCGGCCAGGCCGCCGCCGTTTGCCGCGGCCTCGTGCTCGCGGTCGAGGCGGCCGAGGGCACCGACGCCATGCTGGCCCGCGTGGCCGAGCTGCCTGAGGCGATACGGGGCCGTCCCGATGCGCCGGCCGGTGTGCTGGCCAAGGCCGCCAAACCTATCCAGGAGACGCGGGTGGACCTGCCGACCATCGGGCCGGCCACGGTCCGCGGCGTCGCGCGCGCCGGATTGGCCGGCATCGTCGGCGAGGCGGGGCGGTTGCTGGTGCTCGACCGCGAGGCGGTGATCGAACTCGCCGACGAACTTGGCGTCTTTATCCTGGGCGTCGAGCCGCTGGCGCCGTGAGCGCGCCGCTCACCGTCATGCTGGTGGCGGCGGAGGCTTCCGGCGACGACCGCGGCGCGCAGCTCGCGCGGGCCCTGAAGCAGCGGCTGGGCGACGGCGTCCGCTTCGTGGGCGTCGGCGGCGCGCGCATGGCCGCCGAGGGCGTGCAGAGCCCCTTCGATATCTCCGACCTGTCGATCCTGGGGCTGCTCGAAGGCCTGCTCGCCTATCCACGCGTCGTGCGCCGCGCTGACGAGACCGCGGCGCTCGCGGCGCGGGAGAAGCCGGACGTCGCCGTGCTGATCGACTCCTGGGGATTCACCTTGCGCGTCGCGCAGCGCCTGCGCCGGGTCGACCCCAAGCTGCCGATCGTGAAGTATGTCGGCCCGCAGGTCTGGGCGACCCGGCCGGGCAGGGCGAAGACCCTGGCGGCGACGGTCGACCACCTGTTGTCGATCCACGCCTTCGATGCGCCCTATTTCGAGGCCGAGGGCCTGCCGGTCACGTTCGTCGGCAACTCCGCCCTGATGCTGGACTTCTCCAAGGCCGACCCGAAGCGCCTGCGGACACAGATCGGCGCGGGCGCGAACGATCCGATCCTGCTGGTGCTGCCGGGCAGCCGGCCCGGCGAGATCGAGCGCGTGCTGCCCGCGTTCGAGGACGCCGTGCGCCGGCTGAAGGCCGACCGCCCAGATCTGCACATTGTCATCCCGGCCGCGCCCACGGTGGCCGACCTCGTGAAGGCCCGCGTCGCGGGCTGGGCGTTCCGCGCGCATGTCATCGAGGACGAGGCCGGCAAGCTTGATGCGATGAAGGCGGCGACCCTCGCGCTGGCCTGTTCGGGCACGGTCACGACCGAACTGGCACTGGCCGGTGTCGCCATGGTCATTGGCTATCGCCTGGGCGCGGTGACCTACGCCATCGCCCAGCGGCTGATCCGCACGAAATACATCACGCTCTTCAACATCGCGGCGCAGTCCTTCGTCGCCCCGGAGCTGGTGCAGGGCGAGTGCACAGGGGAAAACCTCGCGCGCGAAGTCGCCTTGCGGCTCGACGATGCCGAGCTGCGAGGCCGTCAGGTGCTAGCGCAGTACGCGGCCTTGGACCGGATGGGGCGCGACGGTCCCGATCCCTCGCAAGCCGCCGCTGACGCCGTCCTGAAGATCGTTGGCCGCCGGTCGCGCTAGGCGGAGACGCGCTTCGGAAGCGGCGCGTCGACGTTGTGCCGCCGGGCGTCGGGCGCGGCCCAAAGGGCATGCACCTGCAGCAGTTCGGGCGGCGCCAGCGGGATCCCCAGCTTCTCGAGGGCGGGGTAGACGCGCTCCTCGCTGAAAGCCTTCATCTCGGCTTCGCTTTCCCAGATGTCGATGGCCAACATGCCGCCCTCGCTGAAGGCGACCTGATGAAAGATCGCGCCGCTTGGCGCGGGCTCGATAGGCGCTTCTACGCGGTACCGGTTGAAAGTCTCACGGTCGACGTCGGGGGAGCGGTAGATGGCCATGATCGGCATATCGGCCTCCATAGGTTGTGGGCGGGAAAAATGCCCCACCCAGTACCTACGACGTACCGATAACGCCGTGATGTCAATTCGAGGCTAGCCGCGCTTCTCGACCGGGACGTAGGGCCGCTGGGTCGCGCCGGTGTAGAGCTGGCGAGGACGGCCGATCTTCTGGTTCGGGTCCTCGATCATTTCCTTCCACTGGGCGATCCAGCCCACGGTGCGCGCCACGGCGAACAGCACCGTGAACATCTCGGCCGGGAAGCCCAGGGCCCGCAGGGTGATGCCCGAGTAGAAGTCCACGTTCGGATAGAGCTTGCGCTCGATGAAGTACTCGTCGGAAAGCGCGATGCGCTCCAGCTCCATGGCGACCTTCAGCAGCGGGTCGTCGCCGTGGCCGACCTCGTCCAGGACCTCGTGGCAGGTCTTCTGCATGACCGTCGCGCGCGGATCGTAGTTCTTGTAGACGCGGTGACCGAAGCCCATCAGCCGGTAGCGTCGGTCCTTCACGCCCTGGATGTATTCCGGGATGCGGTCGACGGTGCCGATCTCCTTCAGCATGTTCAGCGCCTCCTCGTTCGCCCCGCCGTGGGCGGGACCCCAGAGGCAGGCGATGCCGGCGGCGATGCAGGCGAAGGGATTGGCGCCCGACGAGCCCGCAAGGCGCACCGTCGAGGTGGACGCGTTCTGCTCGTGGTCGGCGTGCAGGATGAAGATGCGGTCCATGGCGCGCGTCAGGACCGGATTGGGCTTCCAGTCCTCGGCCGGAACCGAGAAGCTCATCTTCAGGAAGTTCTCCGCGTAGGAAAGGTCGTTGCGCGGATGGATGAACGGCTGGCCGCGGAAGTACTTGAAGGCGCGCGCGGCGATCGTGGGCATCTTGGCGATCAGCCGGTGCGACGAGATCATCCGCTGCTCGGGGTCATCGATGTTGGTGCTGTCGTGATAGAAGGCCGACAGCGCGCCGACCGCCCCGGTCATGATCGCCATCGGGTGAGCATCCCGACGGAAGCCTTGGAAGAACCTATCGAACTGCTCGTGCAGCATCGTGTGATAGGTGATGTTGTTCTCGAAGGTCGCGTACTCGGCCGCGGTCGGCAGCTCGCCATGCAGCAGGAGATAGCAGACCTCCAGGAAGTTCGACTTCTCGGCCAGGTCGGTGATCGGGTAGCCGCGGTGCAGCAGGATGCCCTTGTCGCCGTCGATAAAGGTGATCTTGCTTTCGCAGCTCGCCGTCGAGGTGAAACCGGGATCGTAGGTGAAGGCGTCGCTCTCGGCGTAGAACTTGCGGATGTCGACGACGTCCGGACCCGTGGTGCCCTTCAAAATGGGCAGGTCGATCGTCTTGCCGCCGATGCTGATCTTCGCCGTGTCGGCCATGCCGTGTCTCCGAAAATACGTCGAGTGAAACGCCCGTTCGAACGGCTTATAGCGCGTTAGCCGCCAAGCGAAAGCGCATCGTCGAGACGGCCCAGGCTTTCGTGTTTCCCTAGCGAAACGAGAGCCCCCGCCAGGTCCGGCGCGGGCGATCCGCCGGACAGCACGGCCCGCAATGCAGGCCCGATCTTGCCCAGGCCGACACCCTCGCTTTCGGCAAATCTGCGGTTCGTGGCTTCCAGTGTGGGGACGTCCCAAGCCGGCGCGGCCTCGAGGGCGGCGCGCAGTCGCGCAAGGCGCCCGCGCGTCTCTTCGGTGAGCAGTTCCCGCGCCTTGTCGGGCATCTCCAGCGGCCGCCGCTTCAGCGCAAAGACCGTGGCGTCCGCCAGCTCAAGCGTCGTCTTCGCCCCGTCGCGGACATGCGGGATGACGTGTTCGAGAACCGCCAGATGGTCATCGTGCAACGGCCAGTCGCGGCTCTTGTGGATGGCCGCCACCAGCTTGGCGAGCCGCGCCGGGTCGGCCAGGCGGATGTAGTGGTTGTTGAGGTGGTTCAGCTTGGCCCAGTCGAGGCGGGCCGGCGCGCTCACGACGTCCTTGATGTCGAACCAGCCGACAGCCTGTTCGTCGCTGAAGATCTCATCGTCGCCGTGGCCCCAGCCCAGCTTGGCCAGGTAGTTGCGCATGGCTTCCGGCAGGTAGCCCATGTCGGCGAACTCGCTGACCGCCTGGGCGCCGTGACGCTTGGAGAGCTTGGTCCCGTCGGGCCCGTGGATCAGCGGCAGGTGCGCCCAGACCGGAGGCGTCCAGCCGAGGCCCTGGTAGATCAAAGTCTGGCGCGCGGCGTTGTTCAGATGGTCGTCGCCGCGGACGACGTGGGTCACGCCCATCTCGTGATCGTCGACGACGACGGCCAGGTTGTAGGTCGGAGTCCCGTCGGTGCGCAGCAGGATGAGGTCGTCGAGATCCTTGTTGTGGAAGGTCACGCGCCCCTTCACCTGATCGTCGATCAGGGTCTCACCTTGGGTCGGCGCCTTCAGCCGAACGACAAACGGCCGGTCGGGAGCATCGTTCGGCGAGCGGTCGCGCCATGGCGAGCGAACCACGCGGCCCTCGGCGCGGGCGAGCGTCCGTTCGGCTTCCAGCTCGTCGGGGGTCATGTAGTCGCGGTAGGCCGAGCCCCGCGCGAGCATCTCGTCCACCGCCTTGACGTGCCGGTCGGCGCGGCTCGCCTGGAAGACCGGCGTCTCGTCGGCCTCGAGGCCCAGCCAGGCCAGGCCGTCGAAGATCACCTGCACGGCCTCCTTGGTGGAGCGTTCACGGTCGGTGTCTTCGATGCGCAGCAGGAATTTGCCGCCGGTGTGACGGGCGTATAGCCAGTTGAACAGCGCCGTGCGGGCCGTGCCAATGTGCATGGCGCCGGTGGGCGAGGGGGCGATACGGGTGACGACGGGGCGGTCGGACATCGAAGGCGAGGACTCTGGAGAGGCTGCGGCGCGGGGCGCCTGGGCGGCGCCTCTTAGCACGCGCCTTCCACGGCCTCCTAGCCTCGCTGCGGCCCTGGCCTGGATCGGCGAGCAGGTCGGCCGCCAGGCCGTGCGCTGGACGCTGTGGACGCCGGTAGCATTCGGATCCGGCGCGGGGCTCTATTTTACGCTGCTACGTGAGCCGCAGTCCTGGGTCGCCCTGGCCGGCGTGGCGCTCGCCGGCGCGCTGCTGCTGGCGGCCGGTCGATGGAGCGGGTCGCGAGGTCTGACGGCTGCCCTCGTGCTCGCAGCCTGCGCACTGGCTGGCTTCTCGATGGCCAAGCTGCGCTCCGACCATGTCAAAGCGCCGATCGCGCCCGCACAGAGCCGGCCCGAGCGGCTGGAAGGCTGGGTGGTCGACGTGATCAGCCCGGGGCAGGGCGGGCCCCGCCTGATGGTCGCGCCTGCGCGGATCGGCGACTGGCCGGCGCGCGCGACGCCGATCCGGGTGCACGTCACCCTGCGCGGGGGCTATCTCCCGGGTCCAGGCGAGCCGATCCGGCTGCTGGCGGTGATCAATGCGCCGCCGCCGCCCGCCAGTCCCGGCTCCTACGACTTCGCCCGCGATTCCTTCTTCCAGAGCGTCGGCGGCGTGGGCTTCGCGCTGGGGCCCGCCCAATCCTGGGCCGCGCCGGAGCCGCCGCCGTGGCGGCTGCGGCTGACCATGCAGATCAATGCCCTGCGCTGGGACCTGACGCGGCGGATCGTCGACACGCTGGGCATGCGCACAGGCGGGCTCGCCGCGGCCATGACGACCGGTCACGACGCCTTCATCCCCAAGGCCGAGGTCGACGACCTGCGCGCCGCGGGCCTGGCTCACATCATCTCCATCTCGGGCCTGCACATGGCGATCGTCGGCGGCTTCGTGTTCGCGATCTTGCGCTTCGGGATCGCGGCCTGGCCGTGGCTGGCGCTGCGCGCGCCGGGCAAGAAGATCGCCGCAGCCCTGGCGCTGGCGGCTGTCGGCGGCTACCTCGTGCTCTCCGGCTCGCCGCCGCCCGCGGAACGCTCCGCCATCACCGCTGCAGTGGCCTTCGGCGCGATCCTCGTGGACCGCCAGGCCATCAGCCTGCATGCGCTGGCGCTGGCGGCCGTGGCGGTGTTGCTGCTGCAGCCCGAGGCGGTGACCCAGCCCGGCTTCCAGATGTCCTTCGCGGCCACCGCGGCGTTGGTCGCCCTAGCCGAGGTCTGGCCGCGCGCGGTGAAGGAGATCAACACGCCCTGGCCGATCCGCGTCGTGCAGGGCGTCTGGACCTGGACCGCGGCCGGCGCCGCCGCGAGCTTCGTGGCCGGGACAGCCACCGCGCCCTTCGCCATGCAACATTTCAACCGGGTCTCCACATGGGGCCTGATCTCCAACATGGTCAGCGAGCCCATCTCCGGCTTTCTGATGATGCCTGGCCTGGCGCTGGGCGCCGTGCTGACCCCGTTCGGCCTGGGCGAATGGCCTCTGCAGGTGGCGGGTTTCGCGATCGACCTTCTGAACCGCGTCGCGCATATCGCCGCCAACGCGCCCTACGCCCTCATCGTCGTCGCCAGCGGGCCGGCCTGGACCCTGCCGGCCGCGTTCCTCGGCCTCTTGTGGCTGTGCCTTTGGAAGGGGCCTTTGCGCTGGCTTGGGCTGCCGTTCGCGCTTGCGATCAGCCTGGTCCCCAAGCCCCCGACGCCCGACGTGTGGGCGAGCGCCGACGGCGCGGCGGTGGCCGTCCGCTCTGCAAAGGACGCCGTGCTCTTCCGTCCCGACGTGAAGCGGTTCGGCGCGGAACTCTGGGCGCGGCGCCGCGGCCTGACGCCCCTGGAGACGGAGGCCGACCGCGACCGCGGCTACAATTGCGACCACTGGAGCTGTGCGCCGCTGCCCAGCGCACCGGTCAGGGTCGCGGCGGCCTGGAACGTCAAGCGGCCGTTGAAGGAAGGCCGGCTCGCCGAACTCTGCGCGTCGGCGGAAGTGGTGATCCTGCGCAACGATTTCGCACCTGAGGCCTGCGCGGCGCCCGTCGTCCTGACGGGGCGCGACTTCGCGCGCGGCGGGGCCGTCGAGCTCTACCGCGACGGGCCCGGGAAATGGCGCGCCGCCTGGGCGCAGGACCTGCGCGGTCGCCGGCCGTGGACCTGGGGCCCCGACACCCGATGATGTTCACCAAACGGCTTCGCGAGCCGGTGATGCGCGGCGAGGTCACCTGCAGCGTACGGATCTGGCAAAGCGCGCGGGTGAAGGTCGGCGGACGCTACCCGCTGGGGCCAGGCGCGATCGAGGTGACCGCGATACGGGAGATTTCTCTGCAGGACATCACGCCGGACCTGGCGCGCCGGTCCGGATTCCTGGGCGTGGTCGATCTGCTGAAGGTCGCCAGGCACGGGGCCGGCGAACGGGTCTACCTGGTGGAGTTCGAGTACCACGCCGACGCCTGAAGCCGGCGGATGGAGCCCCGGCCGCAGCCGAGGCTCCGCTCGCACGCTACTTCTTCGGAGCGTCCTTCGCGGCCGCCTTGGCCGCCTCGGTGGCGGCCTCGCCAGCCTTGGCGGTGTGTTCGCCGGCTGCCTTGGCGGCGTCACCGGCGGCGGCGGCCGTATCAGCGGCACCGGCCGCGGTCGGCGCGGCGGCGGCGGCCGAAGCGTCAGTGCTGGCCGTTTGGGCCGCGGTGCTCGCCGCTGCCGCTTCCGTGCTGGCCTTGGCCGACTCGTCGGCGGCCTTTTCCGCGGGCTTGCTGCAGGCGGCGGCGGCGAGGCTCAGGGCGGCCACGGCCGCCAGGGTGATGATGCGCATGTCTGACGTCTCTCCCATTCGACTTCGCAGGACCGCGAAGCCTTCGACCGTTGGAGCGTATTCGAGTCGCCCCAACCTGCGCAGAACGCGCGTCTACGGCAGAGGTTGCGCGGCCGCAGCGGCGCCTAATGATAACGGCGGATCAGGCCCACAAGCTTGCCCTGCACGGCCACCTGGTCGGGACCGAAGATGCGGGTCTCATAGGCCGGGTTGGCGGCCTCCAGCGCGATGGAGGCGCCCTTGCGGCGCAGCCGTTTCAGCGTGGCTTCCTCGCCCATGACCAGGGCGACGACGATGTCGCCCGAGGTGGCGGTGTCGCCGCGGCGGATAACGACATAGTCGCCGTCCAGGATGCCGGCGTTGATCATCGAATCGCCCTGGATCTCCAGGACGAAGTGCTCGCCCGCGCCCAGCATGCTCTCGGCCACCGGGATCCGGTCGCGCTCCTGCTGGATCGCCTCGATCGGTGTGCCGGCGGCGATGCGGCCGAGAATGGGCAGATCGCGGGTGTCATTGGCGGCCATCGGCATCGCCGGACCTCCGTCGACCAACTGCGGCTTGAAGGGCGCCCGGCCCTTCGGCGGCGCGGTCATGGTCGCTTGCTGAGGCAGCTTCACCACCTCCAGCGCCCGGGCCCGGTGGGGCAGGCGGCGCAGGAAGCCACGCTCCTCCAAGGCCGTGATCAGCCGGTGGATGCCCGACTTGGACGCGAGGTCCAAAGCCTCCTTCATTTCGTCGAAGGACGGAGAGACACCGCTCTCCTTGATCCGCTCGTGGATGAACATGAGCAGTTCGTGTTGCTTGCGGGTGAGCATCGGACCGGACCTCGAGCAGGGCGCCCAAAGCAAGGGCGTGAGAGAACAAAGCGCAAACGCTATGGATGTTCTCTAGGTGTTCCGGATTAATGTCAAGTTACAGCCCGCGTCGCTGAAAAGTCATGGGAATTTCGGCCTGTTCCCGCGCGGCCGGAACGACTCAACTGGCGAGCAGATGGCGAGTCGCCGCGGCGACGTCGGCCTGCCGCATTAAGCTCTCTCCCACGAGCATCGCCTTGGCCCCGCAGGCTTCCAGTCGCGCGGCGTCGGCGGCCGTGAAGATGCCGCTTTCCGTGACCAGCAGGGCGGCGGGCGGCGCCGCAGCGGCCAGGCGTTCGGTCACGGCCAGGTCGACGGAGAAGGTGCGAAGGTCGCGATTGTTGACGCCTACGAGATCTGCGCCAAGCGACGCGGCTCGCGCCATCTCGGCCTCGTCGTGCGCCTCGACCAGGGCGTCCATCCCGTGAGCGCGGGCGGCCGCTAGCAAGTCCGCCGCCCGCGCATCGTCGACCATGGCCAGGATGACGAGGATCGCGTCGGCGCCCAGCGCGCGGCTCTCGGCCACCTGCCAGGAGTCCACCAGGAACTCCTTGCGGATGCAGGGGAGGATGGTCGAGGCCCTGGCGGCGGCGAGATAGCTGTCGTCGCCCTGGAAGCTCGGCCCGTCGGTCAGCACCGAGAGGCAAGCGGCTCCGCCCAGCTCATAGGCGCGGGCCAGGGCAGGCGGGTCGAAGTCCTCGCGGATCACACCGCGCGACGGCGAGGCCTTCTTGATCTCGGCGATAAGGGCCAGGCGGCCCGGGCCATGCGCCCGCGCCAGGGCGGCGCGGAAGCCGCGCGGCGGCGACGCTGCCCTCGCGGCAGCCTCGACCTCGGCCAGCGGCCGCGCCGCCTTGCGGGCCGCGACCTCGTCGCGCTTGTAGGCCGCGATCCGATCGAGGATGTCGCTCATGCCTTGGCGAAGCTCACCAGGCGGTCGAGGGCCGCTTGGGCGCGCCCGTCGTCGATGACGGCGCCGGCCAGTTCGACGCCGTCGCGCAGGGTCTCGACCTTGTCGGCGACGAGGAAGGCAGCGGCGGCGTTCAGCAGCACGATGTCGCGATAGGCGCCTTTTTCGCCGGCCAGCAGCTTGCGCAAGGCCTTGGCGTTCTGCTTCGGCGAACCGCCCGTGAGGTCCGAAAGGCCGACGCGCGTCAGGCCGACGGCCTCCGGCGTCACCGTGAACAGACGCACCTGGCCGTCGCGGATTTCGGCCACGCTGGTCTCGCCGGTCGTCGTCATCTCGTCGAGGCCGGAGCCGTGCACCACCCAGGCCCGCTCGGTCCCGAGCTCGCCCAAGGCCTCAGCCATCCGCGAGACCCAGCGCTCGGCGAAGACGCCGACCACCTGGCGCTTGGAGCCTGCCGGATTGGTCAGTGGCCCCAGCAGGTTGAAGATGGTGCGGAAGCCCAGTTCGAGGCGGATCGGCGAGACGTGGCGCATGGCCCCGTGGTGGGCCGGCGCGAACATGAAGCAGATGCCGGCCTCGTCCAGCGCCTGCAACTGGCGCTCCGCCGGCATGGCGATGTCGACGCCGAGCTCGCGCAGCACATCGGCGCCGCCGGATTTCGACGACAGCGCCCGGTTGCCATGCTTGGCGACCTTCAGGCCGCCGCCCGCCGCCACGAAGCCCACGGCGGTGGAAATGTTGAGCGTGTGCAGGCCGTCGCCGCCGGTGCCGCAGACGTCGATGGTCGGGTAGGGCGGCTCGATCTGCACGGCGGCGCGGCGCATGGCGCGCGCGCAGGCGACGATCTCGCCCAGGGTCTCGCCGCGCATCCGCATGGCGGTGAGCGCCGCGCCGACCTGGGCCGGCGTCGGTTCGCCCCTAAGGCACGCGGCGAAGAACTCGCCCGCGGCGTCATCGGACAGGGTCGCGCCATCGGCCAGGCGGCTGAGCAGCGGCTTGAAGGCGTCGGACATGGTTCTGGTCGATCAGGCCTGCGCCAGGCGCCGGACGCCGGCGATCTGGAGGAAGTTGGCCAGCAGGTCGTGGCCGCACTCGGTGGCGATGGATTCCGGGTGGAACTGCACCCCGTGCACCGGCCGCGTGCGATGCTGCACGCCCATGATCTCGCCGTCCTCGGTCCAGGCGGTGATCTCCAAGTCGGCCGGCAGCACCTCCTTCTCCACCGACAGGCTGTGGTAGCGCGTCGCGGTGAAAGGGTTCTTCAAGCCGGCGAAGACGCCTTTGCCCTCGTGGTGGATCTGGCTGGTCTTGCCATGCATCAGCGCCTTGGCGTGCACCACCTCGCCGCCAAAGGCCTGCCCGATGGCCTGGTGGCCCAGGCAGACGCCGAAGATCGGCAGGTCGGCCGGCGCAGCCTCCAGCAGGGCCAGGCAGATGCCGGCCTCGTTGGGGGTCTTGGGGCCCGGCGACAGCAGGACGCCCTGCGGCCTCATCCCCAGGGCCTCTCGCACGCCAATGGCGTCGTTGCGCACGACGTGCGTCTCCGCGCCCAGCTCATTGAGGTAATGAACGAGGTTGTAGGTGAAGCTGTCGTAGTTATCGATCACCAGGATCATGGCCGGAGGAGCCTTATTCCGCCGTCCAGCCGCCGTCTACCGACAGATTGGCCCCGGTGATCTGCTTGGCCGCATCGCCGCAGAGGAAGACCGCGATCGCCGCGACTTCCTCGGGCGTGACGAACTGTTTGGTGGGCTGGCTGTCCAAGAGCACGTCGTTGATCACCTGTTCCCGGGTCAGGCCGCGGGCCTTCATGGTGTCGGGGATCTGGTTCTCCACCAGCGGCGTCCAGACATAGCCCGGGCTGATGCAGTTGGCGGTCACCCCATGGGTCGCCAGCTCCAGGGCGACGGTCTTGGTCAGGCCCACGATGCCGTGCTTGGCCGCCACATAGGCCGCCTTGAACGGCGAGGCGACGAGGCTGTGCGCCGAGGCGGTGGAGATGATCCGGCCCCAGCCGCGCTGCTTCATCCCCGGAACTGCCGCGCGGATGGCGTGGAAGGCGGCCGTCAGGTTGATCGCCAGGATTTGGTCCCACTTCTCGATCGGGAAGTCCTCGATCGGCGAGACGAACTGGATACCGGCGTTGTTCACCAGCACGTCCACCGAGCCGAAGGTGGACTCGGCGAGCGCGATCATGCCGGCGATCTCGGCTGGCTTGGTCATGTCAGCCGGCGAGTGGATGGCCTTGACGCCGAAGTCTCTCTCGATGGCCGCCCGCTCCCGCTCGATGTCCTCCGGCTTGCCGAACCCGTTGATCAGGACGTTGGCGCCCTCCGCGGCAAAGGCGCGGGCGTAGGCCAGGCCGATCCCGCTCGTGGAGCCGGTGACGACGGCGGTCTTGGATTTCAGGATCATGGGCGATCCTCCTTCTGGGTTGCAGGCCGGTCCAGGCCCGGATCGATGCTGACGGCGCCGCCGGGCGGCTGCGGCGGGACCGTCCCGCGGTGGGCGATAGCGTTCTCACCGTCGGCCACGCCGGACTTCCAGTGATCGAGCATCGTCTGGCGCGAGAACTCGACGTCCTTGAAGCTGCCCTCGTAGGCGCGGTCGCGGTAGACCAGCTGCACGACGACGACCGACGGCTCCGTGGCGAACTCGCGGAGCAGCTTGAACTCCGGATCCTCGCTTCTGTCGGCGGGCAGCGACCCCAGCAGGGTCGCCACGCTGGCCTTCAGCCGATGGATGCGCAACTGGGCGTCGGTATTCAGGCGCGTGCGGCTGGAGAAGCGGATGTCCTTCTCGCGTTCCGCCGCTTCCTGCAGAGTCTTGGGCATCGGCCCGCGGGCGCTGAACAGGTCGAGCTGGTAGATGACCAGATCGGCGGTCTTGTCCTGGTCGAGCACGTATTCCAGCGGCGTGTTGGAGACGAGGCCGCCATCCCAGTACCATTCGCCGTCGATCTCCACTGGCGGCAGGCCAGGCGGCAGCGCGCCGGAGGCCATGATGTGCTCCGGGCCGATCTTCTGATGGGTGTTGTCGAAATAGGCGAAATTGCCGGTGCGGATATTGACCGCGCCGACGCTCAGCCGCGTCTCGCCGGAATTGATCCGATCGAAGTCCACCAACCGTTCCAGCGTCCCCTTCAAAGGGGTCGAGTCGTAGAAGCTGAGGGCTTCCGGCCCGCCGTTGCTCAGCAGCAGGGGCGAGACGGGGCGTGGCGAGAAGAAGCCCGGCACGCCGGCGGCCATGGCCCACCCGACGTTGGCGTCGCCCATCACGGCCCGCAAGGCGTCGAAGCCGCCGCCCGCCACGCTCAGCGACCAGTTCGAGGTGACCAGGTTCCAGAACTCCCGCAGCCGCGGCAGCCGGTTGGCGGGTGCGTTTCCGGCGATGATCGCAGCGTTGACCGCGCCGATGGAGATCCCTGCGACCCAGTCGGGCTCCGGCCCCGCGCGGCTCAGCGCCTCGTAAACACCGGCCTGGTAGGAGCCGAGCGCGCCGCCGCCCTGCAGGACCAGGACGCGGCGAGGTAGGGCCGGTGTCACGCGGGGAGGCTCCATCGGGGCGGGAACGGGCGGCGGTGTGCGCGCGGCGCAAGGCCATATTGCGGCGCACAATGACAAGCGTGCAACGCAATGAAAAGCGTCCGGACGGATAGACCGGCGTTGGCGCGCCGCCCGACTCCCGCGATCCTCCGCGCCATGGCCGAGACCGCGTCAACGCTGGACCCGATCGCCCTAGCCCGTGTGAGGGTGCTGCTCGCGCGGCCGAAGCGTCCGCAACGGATCTGGCCCGTGCTGGCCGCCGCGGCCGCGCTGGCGGTCAGCGCGCTGGCTTTCGCCACCGCCATGATCCTGGCCCCACCGCTTCACATGGAGCACGTCGCCCACGCACGGGCCGCAATCTAGGCGTCAGACGAAGCGCCAGCTTTCCTCGGCCGCGCGGCGCAGGGCGCGGGCCTTGTGCAAGGTCTCTTCATATTCGGCGTCCGGATCGCTGTCGGCCACCACGCCGCCGCCTGCCTGAACGTACATCATCCCGTCCTTGAAGAGCGCGGTCCTCAGCACGATGCAGGTGTCGACTGAGCCGTCACAGCCGAAGTAGCCGGCGCAGCCCGCATAACCCACGCCGCGCTTCTCGATCTCCAGCTCGTCGATGATCTCCATGGCCCGCACCTTGGGCGCGCCCGAAAGGGTGCCGGCGGGCAGGGCGGCCATCACTACATCCACGGGGTCCAGGCCCTCCGGCGCGTCGCCCTCGACGTTGGAGACCAGGTGCATCACGTGGCTGTAGCGCTCGACGAAGAAGCTCGCGGTCACGCGCACGCGCGGCGCGGCCGGGGTCTGCGGCGCCTCGTTGGCGCCGGTAGCCTTCAGCATGGCGACGCGGCCGACGTCATTGCGGCCGAGGTCCAGCAGCATCAGGTGCTCGGCCCGCTCCTTGGGATCGGAGACCAACTCCTGTTCGAGCGCCAGGTCCTCGGCGGGAGTCGCGCCGCGCGGGCGGGTGCCGGCGATCGGGCGGATGGTGATCTTTCCGTCGCGCAGCCGCACCAGGATCTCCGGCGAGGAGCCGGCGAGCTGGAAGTCGCCGAAGTTCAGGTAGAACAGGAACGGCGAGGGGTTCATCCGCCGCAGCGACCGGTAGAGCGCGAAGGGGTCGCGGGTGAACGGGCTGCGGAAGCGGTGGCTCGGCACGACCTGGAAGACGTCGCCGGCGCGGATGTACTCCTTGGCCTTCTCGACGATCTCGCCATAGCGCTCGCGGCTGATCGGCGAGGTGAAGGCGTCCGGTTCCGGGGCCCCGTTACCGACCAGGGCCGGCGTCGGGCGCTTGAAGTCGGCCATCACCGCCGCCAGCCGCGCCCGCGCCTGGGCATAGGCCTCGTCAGGCGCGCCGCCGTTCGGGCGCACTGGCGTCACCAGGATGATCTCCTGGGCGATGGCGTCGAAGATCGCCACGATCGAGGGTCGCGTCATCACCCCGTCAGGCAGGTCCAGCGGATCGGGATTGACGTCCGGCAACCGCTCGACCAGCCGGATCATGTCGTAGCCCATGGCCCCGAACAAGCCGGCGGACGGCGGCGGCAGGCCGGCCGGCAGCTCGATCCGCGAGGCGGCCACCAGGTCGCGCAGGCTGTCCAGAGCGCCGCCGGCCTGCGCGGTGAAGCGGCCTGCGGCGATCGCTTCGCCCTCGGCAATCTCGGCCTGGTCGCCGCGGCAGCGCCAGACCAGATCCGGGTTGAGCGTGATGATCGAATAGCGCGCGCGGAAGGCCCCGCCCTCCACCGACTCGAACAGGAAGGCGTAGGGCCGCCCGTGGCCGATCTTCAGATAGGCCGAGACCGGCGTCTCAAGGTCGTCGATCAGCCGCGTCCAGACGACCTGGGGAGCGCCAGCCTGGTATGCCGTCTCGAAGGCGGAATACGCAGGCTCGACAATCATTTCGCCAGGCCGGGCTTGGCGGCTTCCCGCGACGCCGAGGCGGCCTTCGGATCGATCGGCTCCAGGCCGATCGCCTGACGGGCGCGGTTGTAGTCGACGGTGACCTTCACCTTCTGGCGCGCGGCGGCGTGCGCGGTCTCGCCCAACTCGCGATAGAAGGCCTGGCTCATCTGCGGTCGCAGGTCCTCTGCGGCGCGCGCGACCTGCGCAACGTCGCCGGGATGGATCGCCTCCAGCTTGCCCACAACATAGGCGAAGTGGTTGGCCTGGGCGGTGAACACGTCACCAGGCCGCGAGGTGAAGAGCTTGCCCAGCATATCCTGCGACAGCATCGGGTTCTGGCCTGCGGTGCGGCGGTCGATCGCCGGCACGCGGGTGACCGCGGCGCCGGCCGACTTGGCCACGGCGTCCAGGCTCTCGCCTTTCTTGATGCGCGCGGCGAAGCCGTCGGCGCGGGCCTCCATGGCCTTGGCGAGCTCGCGCTGCATCCAGACCTGAACCAGCTTCGGCTTGATCTCGGCCAGCGGCGGCATGGCCGGCGGGATGATCTTCTCGACGCGAACGGCGAAATACTCGCCGTTGCCGGCATCCTCGACCTCGCTCTCGCCGCCGGCGGGTAGGGCCCAGGCGGTTTCCATCAACTTCTGCGTCAGGCCCTGGACCGGCTGGCCCTGCTGATCGCGGCCGTTCTGGGCGAGCGGGCCCAGCGTCATGGTCGGCACGCCCGCCTTCTGGGCGGCGGCGGCCAGGTTCGCGCCGCCCTGGTGGGCGTCGTCATAGGCCTGGGTCAGGGCGTAGACCTTCTCGGTGGCGGCGTCCTTGCGCAGCTCGGCCTCCAGCGCGGGGCGTACTTCGTCCAGCGTCACCGCATGGCCCTTCGTCACCGAGACGACCTTGACGACGGCGGTCCCGAGATCGCCCTTCACCAGCACGGCCGCGCCGGCCGGCGTCTGGAAGGCGGCGGCGGCCACCTTCGGGTCGGGGATCGCGCTTTGCGGCTTGTTGTCGAAGGCGATCGCCTCAACGCCGGCGGCCTTGGCGACCGCGGCGGGGTCCTCGCCCTTGGTGAGGCCCTGGATGATCTGGGTCGCGGCAGTGGGCGTCTTGACCGGGATCTGGATGACCGTACGCGTTTCGGGCGAGGAGAGCGTGTCCTTGCGGAAGTCGAAGCGCTTCTTCAGCTCCGCCTCGTCGATCGGCAGGTTGGCCCCGACCATAGCTGGCGAAAAGCGCACGACGGTGAGCTGACGGAATTCCGGACGGGTCAGGGCCGCGGCGTTTTCCTTCATGAACTGGGTGAGCTGCTCGTCGGTCGGTTGCGCCGGCTGCGGCACGGTCTGCGGCTCGACGCTGAAGTAGCCCACGTCACGGCTTTCGGCGGCGTAGATGGCGGCGAGCGCAGAGTAGGCCCTGGGCGCGCGCAGGCCGGCCACCAGGCCGGTGGCGATCTGTTGCTCGGTGATCCCGTCGCGCACACGGGCGTCGAAGCTCGCAGCGGTGAGGCCGTTGTCCGCCAGCTTGCGAAGGTAGGACTGCTTGTCGAACCGTCCGGTCACCTGGTCGAAGAAGGCCGGGATCTTCTGGATCTCGTCGGCGATCTGCTTGTCGGAGGGACGCAGGCCGATCTTGGTCAGCAGCGCCGCGAAGGCCTCGCGGGTGGCGACGCCCTGCAGCACCTGGCGGTCGAGCCCGTTTGCCGCGGCCAGTTCGGGACTGATCGGCTGGCCGACTCGTTGCTCAACCTGGCTCTTGTAGCCGTCGAACTCTTTCTTGAAGTCCGCCGGGCTGACCGTACGGCCGCCGGCCGTGATGACGTCCGTGCTGACCTTGGCGCGGAACATGTCCCGCGCGCCGAACACCGCGAAGCTGATGATGAGCAGGCCGATCAGGACGGCGGCGTAAGGCGATTTCGCGAAAGCGCGAATGGCGGCGAGCATGAATTCCCTTTCCCGGGGCGCGGGCGTGCGGGCCGGTATAGTGGAGGCCGCTCCCGCCCGGCAAGCACGTGACATCCGGCCCAGCTTGGCTTAACCGCGGCCAACCGGCGATTTGTCGCCCTGCCGCCGAGGCCAGATGACCAAACCGACCCCCCTGATCGCCGGAAACTGGAAGATGAACGGCACGGCGGCCTCCCTCGCCGAAGCGAGGGCCGTGGCGGCGCAGGTGGACGGCAAGAGCGCGCGGGTCGCCATCTGTCCGCCGACCACTCTGATCGAGCGGATGAGCCAGGCGCTCGCCGGCTCGACGGTGATCGTGGGCGCGCAGGACTGTCGCTGTGAGGAGGCCGGCGCCTTCACCGGCGATGTCTCCGCCGAAATGCTGGCCGACGCCGGCGCCAAGCTGGTGATTCTGGGGCACTCCGAACGCCGCGCGGGCTACGCCGAGAGCGACGACCTCGTGGCGCGCAAGGTGGCCGCCGTTCTGAGGGCGGGCCTGGAGCCGATCGTCTGTGTCGGCGAGACCCTGGAGCAGCGCAAGGCCGGCCAGGCCCTGACGGTCGTGACCGAGCAAACCCGAGGATCTCTGCCCGCGGGCCTGAAGGGAAAGCCGTTCTCGGTGGCCTATGAGCCGGTCTGGGCGATCGGCACCGGGCTCACGCCGACGACGCCGGAGATCGAGGAGATGCACACCGCCATTCGCGCAACCTTGCGCGACCTGTTCGGCGCAGAGAGCGACAAGGCGCCGATCCTCTACGGCGGGTCTGTGAAGCCCTCAAACGCTGCGGAAATCCTGCATGCAGCCGAGGTCGGCGGCGCATTGGTCGGCGGCGCCTCGCTGAAGGCCGAGGACTTCCTCGGAATCATCCGCGCGCTCTAGGCGGACGGACCTTTCAACTCGACCGTGTTGCCCTCGGGATCGCGGACGTAGAGCGAGAAGCCGTCGCCGTCCGCGCCGTAGCGTTGCCCCTCCTCGGCGACCGCCACGCCGTGCGCCGCCAAATGGGCGCGGATCGCGGCCTCGTCGAACGGGCGGACCTGCAGGGCGAAGTGGTCGAGGTTGCGGCCTTCCGCGCCCGGCGCCGCGCCGCCCATCCGGCCCAGCGGACCGTCGAGGGTGACGAGGTCGATCATCTGCGCGCCCGTACGAATATGGGTGAGGCCAAGCTCCGGGCGGTCGCGGTCGACCGTCAGGCCCAGCACGGCGGTGTAGAAGTCGAGCATCGCGGCCTTGTCGCGAACCCGCAGGACAATGTGATCGAAGCCCGCGATGCGGATCGGGTTGGCCATGATCGCCTCCTTGGCTCAGCGGGCTGAGATAGGCGGCTCGGCGCTAGAGCAAAAGGCCGAACAGGCGGCAGTCGCGCCGCTCGCCGTCGCGCAGGACGTGGCCGCGCAGCAGGCCTTCCTCGACGAAGCCGAGCTTCTCCAGAAGGTTGTCGGAGCGGCGGTTGCCCAGATGCGTACGCGCCAGGAGCCGGCGAAGTCCACGCGCGGCGGCATAGGCCTGGACCGCGCGCATGGCCTCGAAGGCGTAGCCGTGTCCCCAGGCGTCGCGCCCGAGCATGAAGCCGACTTCCGCGCGTTTGTGGCGCCGGTCGATCTCGGAGAGGTCGCAGACGCCGACGAACCGGTCGTCGTCCAGGGCATGCAAGGACCAATAGACCGCCTTGGCCTCGGCCATCTCGGCGACCTGGCCAGCGACGATATTGGCGACGATATCCGGATCGTCGGTCTCCGGCACATCCCAGAAGGCCATGACCTCGGCGTCGCGCATGAGGGTGAAGATCCGTGGCGCGTCCGCCTCGGCGAGCGGTGTCAGTCGCAGACGTTCAGTCTCGAGGATCGGAAGGGGAGCGGTTTCGGGACTCATGCTTGTCTGCTGGCTGCGACGCCCTAGCTATGGTCTTGGGGGCGGCTCGGTGATAGAGCCCCCGCTTCATTTGAGCGCCCGGTCCTTCATTTCGGTGAAGATGTGGCCGCCCGAACATACCGGACCGAACCACCTATGCTGATTGGCATCCTGCTCGCCGCCCAAATCGTCGTCAGCCTGATCCTCATTGGGGTCGTGCTGCTGCAACGTTCCGAAGGTGGCGGCTTCGTGGGCGGCGGCAGCCCGTCGGGCATGATGTCGGTGCGCGGCGCGGGCGACCTCTTGACCCGCACGACCTGGATCCTGGGCACGCTCTTCTTCGTCATCAGCCTGGTGCTGACGATCCTGGCCAGCCGGGAAAAGGGCGCCTCTTCCGTCGTCGACCGTCTGAAGATCGACAACGTCGACCCCAACGCCCTGCAGCAGCCCAAGCCCAGCCAGCCGCCGGCCGGCACGGCCCAGCCCGGCGGCGCGCAGAGCGCGCCCGTCCCGCTGCAGGCGCCCACGCCCACCGTCCGCAACCCGTTCCTCGGCGACGCCCAGGACCAGCCGGCTCCCGCCGCGCCGCCGCAGAAATAGCCGTGGCGAAAAGAAGCGGGGACGAATCGCACCGCAGCAGGGGCCGCGGCGCCGAATCACGGCTAATCTGAACGCCCATGGCCCGGTACATCTTCATCACCGGCGGCGTGGTCTCCTCACTTGGTAAGGGTCTCGCGTCAGCCGCTCTCGGCGCGCTCCTGCAGGCGCGCGGCTACCGCGTGCGGCTGCGCAAACTCGACCCCTATCTGAACGTCGACCCCGGGACGATGAGCCCCTACCAGCACGGCGAGGTCTTCGTGACCGACGACGGCGCTGAGACCGACCTGGACCTCGGCCACTACGAGCGGTTCACCGGCGTCAACGCCACCAAGAACGACAACATCACCACCGGCCAGATCTACAAGACGATCATCGAGAAGGAGCGGCGGGGCGACTACCTCGGCGCCACCGTCCAGGTGATCCCGCACGTCACCGGCGAGATCAAAGACTTCGTGCTGGCCGATCCGGGCGAGGGCGTCGACTTCGTGCTCGTCGAGGTGGGCGGCACCGTGGGCGACATCGAGGGCCTGCCCTTCTTCGAGGCGATCCGCCAGCTCGGACAGGAGCTGCCGCGCGGCCACGCCTGCTTCATCCACCTGACGCTGCTGCCCTTCATCAAGACGGCCGGGGAGATGAAGACCAAGCCGACCCAGCACTCGGTGAAGGAACTGCGCTCCATCGGCATCCAGCCGGACATCCTGCTATGCCGTTGCGAGATGCCGATCCCGGAGGGCGAGCGGAAGAAGCTGGGTCTGTTCTGCAATGTGCGTCCGAGCGCCGTCATCCAGGCCATGGATAGCGCCAACATCTACGCCGTGCCGCTGGACTACCACGCCCAGGGCCTCGACTCCGAGGTGCTCGACGTCTTCGGGATGAAGGACACGGCGCCCGCGCCGGACCTGACCGCCTGGGAGGCGATCTCCCATACGCTGGCTCACCCGGACGGCGAGGTGAACATCGCCATCGTCGGGAAGTACACGGCGCTGACCGACGCCTACAAATCCCTGATCGAGGCGCTCACACACGGCGGCGTCGCCAACAACGTGCGGGTCCGCTTCGACTGGATCGAGGGCGAGGCCTTCGAGCGCGACGAACAGATGATCGGCGAGCGGCTGACCGGCGTGCACGGGGTGCTGGTGCCCGGCGCCTTCGGGGAACGCGGCTCGGAGGGGATGATCCGGGCCGTGCGGTTCGCCCGCGAGCACGAGATCCCGTACTTCGGCATCTGCTTCGGCATGCAGATGGCGATGATCGAGGCGGCCCGGAACCTCGCCGGCATCCACCAGGCCTCATCGTCCGAGTTCGGGCCGACGTCGGAGCCCATCGTCGGCCTGATGACCGAATGGGTGCGCGGCAACGAGAAGGAAGTCCGGAGCGAGGGCGGCGAGCTGGGCGGCACCATGCGCTGCGGCGCCTATGACGCGGTGCTGACGACGGGCAGTCGGGTGGCGGAAATCTATGGTGCGGCGACCATCTCCGAGCGCCACCGCCATCGCTACGAAGTCAACATCGCCTACCGGGACGCGATCGAGAAGACGGGGCTGAAGTTCACCGGCCTGTCGCCTGACGGCGTCCTGCCGGAGCTCTGCGAGCGCGACGACCATCCGTGGTTCGTGGGCGTGCAGTTCCACCCCGAGCTGAAGAGCCGGCCCTTTGATCCGCACCCGCTGTTCGCCAGCTTCATCGGCGCGGCGCGAAACCGGAGCCGGTTGGTCTAGCGGCCGTGGCCAGCGCCTCGGACCTGCGCCGCCTGGCGCTGGCGCTACCCGAGGCCTACGAGGACGTGCATCGCCGCCGCCCGGCGTTCCGGGTGAACAAGCGCATCTTCGCCATGCTGGGCGTGACGGGCAACGAGAGCCTCTTCACCTCGCTGGGCTGGGACAACCTCGCGGTCGTGAAGCTGGACCGCGAGGACCAGCTGAACATGGCCGCCGGCCATCCCGACGCCATCCAGGAGACCGAGACCTACGGGCATCACGGCTGGACCTATGTCCGGCTCGAAGCCATCGACGGGCCCACTCTGGCGATGGTGCTTCGCCTGGCCTGGACTCACGTCGCGCCCAAGCGACTGTCGAAGGGCCTTTAGGCGCGCGAAGCTGCAGTCCTGCGCTTGATAGAGAAGCCCCTTTCATGCATAAGCGCCCGCTCACGTCGGCGGGCGTCTGCTTCGCCGGCCATTTTTCTTCGCCCGCGAGATCCTCCGATGGCTGTTCCTAAACGCAAAACTTCGCCCTCGCGGCGGAACATGCGCCGTTCGCACCACGCGCTTGGCGCCAACTCCTTCGTCGAAGACAAGGAAACCGGCGAGCTGAAGCGCCCGCACCACGTCGACCTGAAGACCGGCATGTACAAGGGCCGCCAGGTCCTGACGCCGAAGGAAGACTAGGTCTCCTCGAGCTTTCGAATTTGCGGCCCCGCTTGGCGACAGGCGGGGCCGTTTCGATTCCGGCCCTATTGCGTCCGCCCTCGCGCCTGGACCGCCGCGCGCCGCGCCTCGACCATCTGCGGCGTCACGCCGGCGTTGTGGACGACGGAGCGCTCGTGCTCCAGGGCCAGGCCTTCGCCCATCGAGAGCGCGTAGCCGTCGTCGATTATCGCCTTGTAGGTGACCAGCATGTCGGCCTCGATCGACGCCATCTCATGAGCGAGCTTCAGCGCCGCGGGCATCAGCTCAGCCGGCTCGACCACCCGGTTCACCAGGCCCCAGTCGTAAGCCTGCTGGGCGGACAGGAAGTTGCCGGTCAGGGAGAGTTCCTTGGCGCGATAGGGCCCGATGGCGCGCGACAGCTTCTGCGACAGGCCCCAGCCGGGCGTGATTCCCACGCGGGCGTGGGTGTCGGCGAAGCGCGCGTTGGTCGAGCAGATCAGGACGTCGCAGGCCAGCGCCACCTCGAACCCGCCGGTGATCGCCACGCCGTTGATCGCGCCCACGATCGGCTTGGAGCAGGCCAGCACCGCGCGGGCCGGGTTCTCGGCCGGGTCGGTCGCGTTGGCCGCGCCCATGCCCAGCGGATCGGTGGAGAGCTCCTTCAGGTCGAGCCCCGCGGTGAACGCCCGCTCGCCTGCGCCGGTCAGGACGATCACCTTCACCGCCTGGTCGTTGTCGAGCTCGTCGAGGGCCTGGCGCAGAGCCGCCCTGAGCGCCTTGGAAAGCGCGTTCATCGCCTCGGGACGATTGAGCGTGACGACGGCGACAGCGTCCTGGCGTTCGACAAGTAGCATGGGGTCCTCCGATTTGGCCGGACTAACATCTCCTCTCCCCGGAGCGAAGAGACAGAGGGAGAGGCCGGGAGAGGGCGGCGCGGCCGAGCCGCCCAGCCGCCCTCTCCTCAATCCTCTCCCTCTCGGCTTCGCCGGGGGAGAGGAGGCGTTGCCCGGAGGCGGGAAGCTGGCTAAGCCTCGCCCGCGCCCGAACGCAGAGGACCCCATGACCGAGATCGTCGACATCACCGCCCGCGAGATCCTCGACAGCCGCGGCAATCCCACGGTGGAGGTCGATGTCGTCCTGGAGGACGGTTCCATGGGCCGCGCGGCCGTGCCGTCGGGCGCCTCGACCGGGGCGCACGAGGCGGTGGAGAAGCGGGACGGGGACAAGACACGCTACGACGGCAAGGGCGTGACGCAGGCGGTCGATGCAGTGAACGGCGAGATCTACGACGCCCTGGCCGGCGCCGACGCGGAGGACCAGCGCCGGCTCGACCGGATGCTGATCGAACTCGACGGCACGCCGAACAAGGCCCGCCTTGGCGCCAACGCCATCCTGGGCGTCAGCCTTGCGGCCGCCAAGGCAGCGGCCAGCTCGGCCGCTCTGCCGCTCTACAAATACGTCGGGGGCGTTTCGGCCCGCGTCCTGCCGGTGCCGATGATGAACATCATCAACGGCGGCGCTCACGCCGACAATCCGATCGATATCCAGGAGTTCATGATCCTGCCGACCGGCGCGTCGACCTTCGCCGAGGCGCTGCGCATGGGCGCGGAAATCTTCCACTCGCTGAAGGGGCAGCTCCACGCCGCCGGCCACAACACCAACGTCGGCGACGAGGGCGGCTTCGCCCCCAACATCGGCTCGGCCGAGGAGGCGCTGGCCTTCATCGTCAAGGCCGGCGAGGGCGCGGGCTACAAACCCGGCAAGGACTTCGTGCTGGGGCTAGACGCGGCCTCCAGCGAGTTCTTCAAGGGCGGCAAGTACGTCATGACCGGCGAGGGCAAGACGCTCGATCCGGCCGGCATGGTCGACTACCTGGCCGGCCTCGTTTCCAAGTTCCCGATCGTCACCATCGAGGACGGCTGCGCCGAAGACGACCTGGACGGCTGGAAGCTGCTCACCGAGCGGCTGGGGGGCAAAATCCAGCTCGTCGGCGACGACCTGTTCGTGACCAACTCCGAGCGCCTGGCCATGGGCATCGAGAAGGGCCTGGCCAACTCGATCCTGGTGAAGGTCAACCAGATCGGCACTCTGTCCGAGACCCTGGACGCCGTCGATATGGCGCATCGCAACGCCTACACCGCAGTGATGAGCCACCGCTCGGGAGAGACCGAGGACTCGACCATCGCCGACCTGGCGGTCGCCACCAACTGCGGGCAGATCAAGACCGGTTCGCTGTCGCGGTCCGACCGCACCGCCAAGTACAACCAGCTGCTGCGCATCGAGGAAGAACTCGGCGACCAGGCGGTCTACGCCGGCCGCGCGGCGCTGAAGCACTAGGGCCAAGCCCCGGAGGGCGATTGCGCCTGACCCGCGAGACCCTGCCGGCCGCCTTCAAGGCCGCCTCTGAACTCCAGGCTTCCGGCGACCTGGCCGCGGCGGCTGGGCGGTGGCGCGATATCGTCACAGCCGCGCCGGACCTCGCCGAGGGCTGGCGCAACTTCGCCGATGTGCTGACGAGGCTCGATCGGTTCGCCGAAGCCGAGAATGCGTACCGCAAGGCCGCGAGCCTGCGGCCCGACGCCCATTGGGCGCTGTGGGGCCTGGCGGGCTTTCTGCAGAAGACCGGGCGGTGGGCCGAGGCCGAGCCGCTGTTCGCCAAAGCCGTCGCCGTCGCGCCGGCCAGCCCGCACCTGAACCTGGCCTATAGCCACGTCCTGCTGGGCCTCGGTGACTTCGCCCGCGGCTGGCCCCTCTACGACAGCCGCGTCGGGCTGGCCGGGCAGGGCGCGGAGCCGCCGCCTCTGGCCAGCGAATGGCAAGGCGAGGCGGTGGCCGGCAAGCGAGTGCTGGTGTGGCCTGAGCAGGGCTTCGGCGACCAGATCCAGTTCGCCCGCTACGCCCTGGCGCTACGGGACCGCGACGCCGAGGTCACCCTGGCCTGTCCGCCGGAACTGCAGGCGCTGTTTTCGACGCTGCCCCTGAAGGTCGTGACCGGAGATGCCGCGCTGACGGGCGAGCCGCCTGACTGGTGGAGCCTCGCGCTTTCGACGCCGGGCCGGCTTGGCGTGGCCTTGGCCGACATCCGGGGCGAGCCCTATCTGACGGCGCCCGCGGATCGCCGCGCGAAATGGCGCGGAGAGGTTCCGGCGGGATCGGTCGGGGTCGCCTGGCGCGGCCGTGGCTCACACCCCAACGACAGCCATCGTTCGCTCCCCTCGGCCGCGAGCCTGGAGCCGCTGCGCGAGGCCGGCGTCAACTTGGTCGACCTCACAGAGCCGCGCGGCGACTTCGCCGATCTGGCCGCCATCGTCGAGCAGCTCGACCTCGTGATCACGGTCGACACGGCGCTCGGCCACCTGGCCGGCGCGCTCGGCAAGCCGTGCTGGCTGCTGGCCCCCTGGTTCCGGCAGGACTGGCGCTGGTTCCAGGACCGCGAAGACTCGCCCTGGTATGCCGGCCACCGGCTTTTCCGGCAGTCCAAACCGGGCGATTGGACATCGGTTTTGCACCGCGTGGCCAAGGCGTTAGCCGAGCGTTAAGCACGTCCGGGCGAAGCATCTCCATTGCCGCAGGGATTCGCCGTGCTCGCTGGTCTTCGCTCCTTTCTGCCGACGGCGGCGCTCGCCCTCCTGATCGTCTATTTCGGCTTCCACGCCTTCACCGGCGACCGCGGCATCCTGACCTCCAACCAGCGCGACGCGACACTGATGGCCAAGACGCGCGAACTCGCCCAGTTGCAGGCCGAGCGCCAGGACCTTGAGACCCGCGCCCGGCTGCTGCGCGACACCAGCCTTTCGGCCGACCTGCTGGAGGAAAGGGCGCGCTCCCTGCTAGGCTTCGCCGATCCGAGGGACTATGTGATCCGCATGAAGCCTTAGGACTCCTTCGCGGGTTCTAGAGGACCTATCGAGCGATCACGGAGATACGCATGGCGCGTGAGCAGACCGGCGCGGCCGGTCGGCGGAAAGCCAACGGCGCCGCGGCCCAGAAACCTTCGACGGCGACGACGCCTGCGAAGGGGGCGGACGGCGGCAAGGACGAATTGCTGAGCTACTATCGCGACATGCTGCTGATCCGCCGCTTCGAGGAACGGGCGGGGCAGCTCTACGGCATGGGCCTGATCGGCGGCTTCTGCCACCTCTACATCGGCCAGGAGGCGATCGCGGTCGGCGTCCAGGCGGCGCACAAGCCGGGCGACCAGGTGATCACCGGCTACCGCGAGCACGGCCACATGCTGGCCTGCGGCATGGACCCCAAGGAGGTCATGGCCGAGCTGACCGGCCGCGCCTCCGGCTCGTCCAAGGGCAAGGGGGGGTCGATGCACATGTTCTCGACCGAGGCCAACTTCTACGGCGGCCACGGGATCGTCGGCGCGCAGGTGAGCCTGGGCACAGGTCTCGCGCTCGCCAACCGCTACCGCGACGACAAGCGCGTCTGCTTCACCTACTTCGGCGACGGCGCGGCCAACCAGGGTCAGGTCTACGAGAGCTTCAACATGGCGGAGCTCTGGAGCCTGCCGGTCGTCTACGTGATCGAGAACAACCAGTACGCCATGGGCACCGCCATCGACCGCTCGTCGTCGGAGACGCACCTTTACAAGCGCGGGGCCTCGTTCCGCATTCCGGGCGAGGAAGTCGACGGCATGGACGTGCTGGCGGTCAAAGCCGCCGCCGCCAAGGCCGCCGAGCACGCGCGCTCCGGCAAGGGCCCGTACATCCTGGAGATGAAGACCTACCGCTACCGCGGCCACTCCATGAGCGACCCGGCCAAGTACCGCACCCGCGAGGAGGTCGACGAGATTCGCAAGACCCGCGACCCGATCGACCACATCGAGGAGTTGCTGGAAAAGAAGGGCTACGCCGACGAGGCCGCCCTGAAGGCCATCGACGCCGAGGTGAAGCGCATCGTGGCCGACGCCGCGGAGTTCGCCCGCACCTCGCCCGAGCCCGATCCGAAGGAGCTCTACACCGACGTTTACACCGAGGTGCGGGCATGACCGACGTCCTGATGCCGGCCCTGTCGCCCACCATGGAGGAGGGCACCCTCGCCAAGTGGCATGTGAAGGTCGGCGATGCGGTGAAGTCCGGCGACGTGATCGCCGAGATCGAGACCGACAAGGCGACCATGGAGGTCGAGGCCGTCGACGAAGGCACGGTCGAGGCCCTGCTCGTGCCGGAAGGCGCCGAGGAGGTGAAAGTCAACACGCCGATCGCGCGCCTCTCCGGCGAAGCCGGCGCCGCGCCGCAACCCGCCGCCACGCCCGCGCCCGCGCCAGCTCAGGAGCCGGCCGCCCCGCAGTCGCGAGCGGAAGCCTCCGGCGATCCCGAGCGCAAGCCGCCGGAAGCCGACGCCAAGCCTAAGCCGGAAGGCGAGGGGACGGCCGCGGTCACGCCTGCCGAGCCCCTCAAGGACCCCGAATTGCCGGCCGGCGTGAAGCTGACCAAGGTGACGGTCCGCGACGCCCTGCGCGACGCCATGGCCGAGGAGATGCGCCGCGATCCGGACGTCTTCCTAATGGGCGAGGAAGTCGCCCAGTACCAGGGCGCCTACAAGGTCAGCCGCGACCTCCTGCAGGAGTTCGGTGACAAGCGGGTCATCGACACCCCGATCACCGAGTACGGCTTTGCGGGCCTGGGCGTCGGCGCGGCCATGGCCGGACTGAAGCCGATCGTCGAATTCATGACCTTCAACTTCGCGATGCAGGCCATTGACGCGATTATCAATTCCGCCGCGAAGACGCTCTATATGTCCGGCGGTCAGATCAAGACGTCGATCGTCTTCCGTGGCCCCAACGGCGCTGCGGCCCGCGTCGCGGCCCAGCACAGCCAGGACTACGCCGGCTGGTACGGCCACGTGCCCGGCCTGAAGGTCATCGCGCCCTATGACTCCGCCGACGCCAAGGGCCTCCTGAAGGCTGCGATCCGCGACCCGAACCCGGTGGTCTTCCTGGAGCACGAGATGCTCTACGGCCACGAGTTCGACGTGCCGGACGGCATCGACTGGGTGCTGCCGATCGGCAAGGCCAAGGTCCGCCGGGAAGGCACGGGCGTCACACTCGTCTCCTACTCGCGGATGGTCGGCTTCTGCCTGCAGGCCGCCGAGAAGCTGGCGGAGGAGGGCATCGAGGCGGAGGTCGTCGACCTGCGGACCATCCGGCCGATGGACATCGAAACGGTGGTCGAGAGCGTCAAGAAGACCAACCGCCTGGTTACGGTCGAGGAAGGCTGGGGCCCGATGGGCGTCGGCGCCGAGGTCTGCGCCAAGGTGACCGAACTGGCCTTCGACTACCTCGACGCCCCGCCGGCGCGGGTCCATCAGGAGGATGTGCCGCTGCCCTACGCGGCCAACCTCGAGGCGCTGTCGCTGCCGTCGGTGGAGAAGATCGTGAAGGCCGCCAAGGCGGTCTCGTACAGGTCATGAGCCCTAGCCCGTTCACCTGGCGGGCGGGCGGCTGCCACTGCGGCGGCGTCCGCTTCGAGGTGGCCTTGCCGCAGGTCGTCGAGGCGCAGAGCTGCAACTGCTCGATGTGCGCCAAGACGGGCTTCGTGCACGTCATCGTGCCGGAGAGCCGCTTCCGGATCACCAAGGGCGCCGAGAGACTGGCCGAGTACACCTTCAACACCCGCGTGGCGAAGCATCTGTTCTGCGCCGAATGCGGCATCAAGGGTTTCTACCGTCCGCGATCGAACCCGGACGGCTGGAGCGTCAACGCCCGCTGCCTCGACACGATCGAGGGCCTGGACCTGCGGATCGAGGCCTTCGACGGCCAGAACTGGGAAGCCAACGCTTCCGGCCTGGCGCACCTTTCGCGGGAGCCTGCATGACCGAGCTCGTCGGCCACTGCCACTGCGGCGCGATCCGTGTCGAGCTGACGACGGCGCTGTCGGCGGCCGACCTGCCGCTCCGCGCCTGCCAGTGCAGCTTCTGCCGCCGCCACGGGGCGCTGACGACCAGTGATCCTGCCGGGCGCCTGCACATCGAGGCGACGCCGGGCGCGGCCAACCGCTACCGCTTCGGCCTTGGCGTCACCGACTTCCTGCTGTGCGCGGAATGCGGGGTCTATGTCGCCGCGACCATGGAAGGCGAGAGTGGACTGACCGCCGTGCTCAATGTGCCAGGCGTCGCCTTGCCCGGCTTCGACGGGCGCCAGCCCAGCCCCATGATCTACGACGACGAAACACCGGAACAGCGGATCGAGCGCCGCAAGGCCCGCTGGATGCCCGCCGTCTTCGTCGAAACCCAGCCGAGCGCCTGACGCATGCCGATCGACATTCTCATGCCCGCCCTGTCGCCCACCATGGAGGAGGGCACGCTGGCCAAATGGCACGTGAAGAAGGGCGACGCGGTGAAGTCCGGCGACGTGATCGCCGAGATCGAGACCGACAAGGCCACCATGGAGGTGGAGGCTGTCGACGAAGGTACGGTCGAGGAGCTGCTGGTCCCCGAAGGCACGGAAGGCGTGAAGGTCAACGCCCCCATCGCCCGCCTCTCCGGCGACGACGCCGGCGCGTCCGCGCCGCCCGCGCCGAAGGCCGAGGCGGCGACCCCTCAGTCGGCTGCGCCGACAGCTCCCCCAGTGGGGGAGCAGCGTGAAGAGGCGCCGCCCACGCCAGCGCTAAGCTCCTCCCCCGCTGGGGGAGGTGGCGCTTCGAGCGCCGCGAGAAGCGACGGAGGGGGAAACCGCATCTTCGCCTCGCCGCTCGCCCGCCGCATCGCCGAGCAGAAGGGGCTGGATCTGGCGAGCCTGAAGGGCTCCGGCCCTCACGGCCGCATCGTGAAGGCGGATGTTGAAGGGGCTCAGCCCGGGCAGGCCAAGGCGCCCGCAGCCGCGCCGGCCGGACAGCCCTCCGCACCAACGCCGGCCGTCGCCCCACGCCAGGTCCAATCCCTGGAGCAGCAGGGCATCCCGCCGGGCAGCTACGACCTCATCCCGCTGGACGGCATGCGCAAGACCGTCGCGCGGCGGATGACGGAGAGCGCCCGTGACGTCCCGCACTTCCCGCTGAACATCGACCTTGAGATCGACGCCCTGCTGGCCGCGCGCGCCAAGATCAACGCCATGCTTGAGAAGTCCGGCGGCAAGGTCAGCGTCAACGACATGGTCATCAAGGCCGCCGCCGTGGCCCTGATGCAGGTGCCGGAGGCCAACGCCTCCTACACGCCCGAAGGCATCGCCATGCACCACCACGCCGACATCGCCCTGGCGGTGGCGGTGCCGCACGGCCTGATCACCCCGATCATCCGCAACGCCGAGCAGAAGGGCCTGGCTCAGATCGCCGCCGAGGCCAAGGATCTGGCCGAGCGGGCGCGGAACAAGAAGCTGAAGCCCGAGGAGTACCTGGGCGGCACCTTCTCGATCTCCAACCTCGGCATGTTCGGGATCAAGTCCTTCAGCTCGATCATCAACGAGCCGCAGGGCGCGATCCTGTCGGTGGGCGTCGGCGAAAAGCGCCCCGTGGTGCGCGGCGACCAGCTCGCTGTCGCCACCGTCATGACCGTCACGCTGACCTGCGATCACCGGGTCGTCGACGGCGCCACCGGCGCGCGCTGGCTCGCCGCCTTCAAGCCGCTGATCGAAGACCCGATCACCATGATCGTCTGACGCACGCGATGAGCATCTACGATTTCACCGCCGAGACCCTGGACGGCAAGCCCGCCCGGCTCTCCGACTGGCGCGGCCAGGTGATGCTGATCGTCAACACGGCCAGCAAGTGCGGCTTCACCCGCCAGTACGAAGGCCTGGAGGCGCTCTATCGGAAGTACCGCGAGGAGGGGCTCGTCGTGCTGGGTTTCCCCTGCAACCAGTTCGGCCACCAGGAGCCGGGCGACGAGGCGGAGATCGCGAACTTCTGCTCTCTGACCTACGAGGTCGACTTCCCAATGATGCGGAAGATCGACGTCAACGGACCGCAGGCCCACCCGCTCTACGCCTATCTCAAGCGCGCCAAGCGCGGCCTGCTCGGCAGCGAAGGCGTGAAATGGAACTTCACCAAATTCCTGGTCGACCGGACCGGTGAGGTGAGGGGCCGCTTCGCGCCGCACTTCGAACCCAAGGCGCTGGAAGGCGAGATCGAGGCTTTGCTCTGATGGCCGACACCTTCGACGTGATCATCATCGGGTCCGGCCCCGGCGGCTACGTCACCGCCATCCGCGCCTCGCAGCTCGGCATGAAGGTGGCCATCGTCGAGCGGGAGCTTTTAGGCGGCATCTGCCTGAACTGGGGCTGCATCCCCACCAAGGCGCTGCTGAAGTCCGGCGAAGTCTACGAACAACTCGGCCACCTCGGCGACTACGGCCTCTCAGTCGAGAAGCGCAGTTTCGATTTCGGAAAGGTCGTGGAGCGCTCGCGCAAGGTGGCCGCCCAGCTCAATTCCGGCGTCACCTTCCTGATGAAGAAGCACAAGGTCGAGGTCGTCGAAGGGACCGCAAAGCTCGAGAAGGGCGGCGAGGCGCCGAAGGTGGTCGTGGCCCTGAAGGCCGGCGGCGTCCGCACGCTCACCGCCAAACACGTCATCCTGGCCACCGGCGCCCGCGCCCGGACCATCCCGGCTGCCGGGCTGGAGCCGGACGGCGAACGGGTCTGGACCTATCGGGAAGCGCTGGTTCCCAAGGCGACGCCCAAAAGCCTGATCGTCATTGGCTCCGGCGCCATCGGGATCGAATTCGCCAGCTTCTACCGAGCCCTAGGCGCGGATGTTACGGTGGTCGAGGCCTTGCCGCGCATCCTGCCGGTGGAGGACGAAGAGGTCTCCAAGGCCGCCCACAAGGCCTTCGAGAAGCGTGGGCTGAAGTTCCGTGTCCCGGCCAACGTGAAGAAGCTGACCAAGACCAAGTCCGGCGTGACCGTCGAGATCGAAGCCGGCGGCAAGAGCGAGACGCTGGAGGCCGATGTCGCCATCGTGGCGGTCGGTATAGTCGGCAACGTCGAGGACCTGGGCCTCGAGGCGCTGGGCGTGAAGATCGACCGCACCCACGTGGTGGTCGACAAGCACGGGGCGACCGGCGTGCCTGGTCTCTACGCGATCGGCGACGTCGCGGGCCCGCCCTGGCTGGCGCACAAGGCCAGCCACGAAGGGGTGCACTGCGTCGAGCACATCGCGGGGCTCAAACCCACGAACATCGAGAGCCCGATCCCAGGCTGCACCTATTCGACACCCCAGATCGCGTCGGTGGGCCTGACCGAGGCCCAGGCCAAGGAGCAGGGGCGCGAGCCCAAGGTCGGGCGCTTCCCGTTCCGCGTGAACGGCAAGGCGATCGCGGCCGGCGAACTCGAAGGCTTCGTGAAGACCGTCTTCGACGGCAAGACCGGCGCGCTGATCGGGGCGCACATGATCGGCGGCGAGGTCACCGAGATGATCCAGGGCTTCACGCTCGCCATGACGCTGGAGGCCACGGAGGCCGAGCTGCAGGCGACGGTCTTCCCGCACCCGACGATGAGCGAGGCCATGCACGAGGCCTCCCTCGACGCCTACGGGATCGTGTTGCACATCTGAGGCGGCGTCAGGCCCTCTTTCGTACCAGAGCGTCCAGGCTCCAAGGGCCGCCGCCGGCGAACACCAGGTAGAAGAAGACGAAGCAGTAGAGAACCGCCGCCTCGCCCATGTTCAGGGCAGGAAACGGACCGTTGGGCGCGTGGGCCATGAAATAGCCGACGGCCATCTCGCCCGAGCAGATGAAGGCGGCGGCGCGGGTGAACAGCCCCAGCGCGATCAAGCCGCCGCCCACGACCTCGATCCACGCCGCCGCGAGCAGCATCGCCGGCAAGGGGTCCGGGGCTCCGGGCTGGGCCGCTGGGAAATGGAACAGCTTCATCAGCCCGTGCTCCATGAAAAGCAGGGCGGTGACGATCCGCAGCAGGCTGAGCACCCGCGGAGACCATGCGACGAGGTTCGGCATGAAAGGCTCCCTGTTGACGGGGCGCCGACTTGAACGCGCCGGCCCCGAAGCGCGCGGCGTCAGGCGGCCCGTAACATTTCGGCGTCGACGATCCGCTGGAGCGCCACATAGTCGGTCTTGCCGGTGCCCAGGACCGGGATCTCTGGCACGCGGATGATCTTGCGGGGCACCGCGATCTCCGGCGCGCCGATCGACTGGGCATGGGCGATCAGCGGCCCGGCGTCGGCGTCTCTGCGGTCGGTGACCAGGATCAAACGCTCGCCCTTCTTCGGATCGGGCAGGGAGACGACGGCGTGGCGGCTGTCGGGCCAGACGGCGCAGGCCAGGTCCTCGGCCGCCGTCAGGGACACCATCTCGCCGCCCACCTTGGCGAAGCGCTTCACCCGGCCCTTGATCTTGACCCAGCCGTCCTCGGTGATCGAGACGACGTCGCCGGTGTCGTGCCAGCCGTCCACCGGAGGCTCCAGGCCGCCGCCGAGCGCCAGGTAGCCGGCCATGACGTTGGGACCGCGGACAAAGAGCTTGCCGCCGCCTGGGATGCCTTCCACCGGCTCCAGTCGGGTCTCCACGCCGGGCAGCAGGCCGCCGACGGTGCCACGGCGGTTGTCGATCGGCTTGTTGACGGCGATGACCGGCGCCGCCTCGGTGGCGCCGTAGCCTTCCAGCACCGGCACGTCGCCGAACCGCTCGGCGATGAGGTTGTGGGTCTCGTCCCGCACCTTCTCCGCGCCGCAGACGATGAACTTCAGCCCCGACAGTTCGTCCGGCTCGGCGGAGCGCGCGTACTGGTTCACAAAGGTGTCGGTGGCCAGGAGGATCGAGGCCTTGGCGTCCTTGATCAACGGCGGGATCTGCTTGACGTGCAGCGGCGAGGGGTACTGGAACGCCTTCATGCCGGTGAGGATCGGCAGTAGCACGCCGCCGGTCAGGCCGAAGCAGTGGAAGGTTGGTAGCGGATTGAACATCACCCAGTCCGGGTCGAGCTCGATATGAGCGGCGATCTGTTGGACGTTGGCGATCAGGTTCTGCTGGCTCAGCATCACCCCGCGCGGGGCGCCGAAGCTGCCGGAGGTAAAGAGGATGACGCCGGCGTCGGTTGGCTTGCTGGCGGCGCGGAACTGTTTCGGAAATGCGCCCGCCGCGGCGGCGAACAGCTTGTCGGGGAGGCCCACCGTGGCGCGGACATCCTCCAGGTAGGTGACGGTCGTCAGGGTCTCCAGCGCGTCTACTAGATCGTGCAGCTTGCCCTGCTCGACGAAGCGATGGGAGGTGAGCACGCGCTTGACGCCGGCGAGCTCGCAGGCCGCCTTCAGGTTCCGGATGCCGGAGGTGAAGTTCAGCATCGTCGGCACCCGGCCGAAGGCGTGCAGGGCGAAGAAGGTGACCGCGGCCGCCGAGCTGGCCGGCAGCATCACGCCAACGCGCTCGCCAGGGCTGGTGAAGGCGGCGATCTTGCGCCCGAGGGCGAACGCCGCGCGGATCAGGTCCGTATAGGTAAGCGGATTGCGCTCCTGGTCCTCCAGGATCGGCTTCTTGGCGCCGTACGCCTGGCGGGCATCCACCAGGGCGTCGAACAAGGTCGTCTGCGCCTGGCGGGCGTCAAAGGAACGCGACAAGAGCCACCACCTCCCATTTGTTATCGTTGGCGCAAGCCTATCGGCTGGCTTCGGCGATGAAAAGATTGGTTACGGAGCGTGAGGGGCTGCGCGGCCGGAACAACGCAAAGTCGTGATTGGCCTGCCGCGGTCGGCCGCCGCATCATTTGGGCGACGGTGAGTAATCGCGTGAGACCGGCGCGTCTCCGTCGGCGCACGCCCCTTAGCGTATTCATCCAGAGATCGAGGTTGTCCGCGCATCACTTTGCGCGGCGACGAATTTCGCGCCCTCGCCGTGAGCAAGTCTGCCACGTCCCTGCGAAGGCGACGGGCAATGCAGGAGGTGTAAATCGTCATGACCGACACCATCGACGCCGAAGTCACCACCACTCCGGCAAAGGCGCCGCCGCCCATCCGGCCTTTCCAGTACCGTGCGTCGGACGAGGAATTGGCGGATCTGCGCAAGAGGGTCGTCGCCGCGAGGTGGCCCGACCGTGAACTGGTGGACGACATTTCGCAGGGTGTGCAGCTGGCGACCATGCGCGAGCTCGCGCGCCACTGGGCGGCCGAGTACGACTGGCGAAAATGCGAGGCGCGGCTCAACGCCCTGCCGATGTTCATCACCGAGACCGACGGGCTGGACATCCACTTCATCCATGTCCGCTCGAAGCATGCTGACGCGCTGCCAATGATCGTCACCCACGGCTGGCCCGGCTCGATCATCGAGCAGTTGAAAATCATCGACCCCCTGACCGACCCGACGGCGCACGGCGGCGCAGCGCAGGACGCCTTCGACCTCGTGATCCCGTCGCTGCCCGGCTACGGCTTCTCGGGTAAACCCGCCGCACCTGGCTGGGACCCGATCCGCATAGCCCGAGCCTGGGCCATCCTGATGCAGCGCCTGGGCTACAGCCGCTACGTGGCGCAGGGCGGCGATTGGGGCAACGCCGTCACCGAACAGCTCGCCCTGTTGCAGCCGCCGGGGCTGATCGGCATCCACACCAACATGCCGGCGACAGTGCCGCCCGACATTGACAAGGCGGCCTTTGCGGGCGCGCCCGCGCCATCGGGCCTCTCGGCGGACGAGCTGTCGGCCTACGAACAGCTCGCCTCGTTCTACAAGACGGGCCTGGGCTATGCGAACGAGATGGCGAACCGCCCGCAGACTCTCTACGCGCTGCAGGACTCGCCCATCGGCCTGGCCGCCTGGATGATCGACCATGACGCGCGCAGCTATGAACTCATCGCCCGCGTCTTCGCCGGCCAGTCCGAAGGCCTGACCAAGGACGAGATCCTCGACAACATCACCCTCTACTGGCTGACCGGCACGGCCGTGTCGTCGGCGCGCCTCTACTGGGAGGGCAAGCTCGCCTTCTTCGCGCCGAAGGGCGTGCCGGTGCCCGCCGCGATCAGCGCCTTTCCCACCGAGCTCTACACGGCGCCCCGGAGCTGGGCCGAGAAGGCCTATCCCGAGCTCCTCTATTATAACCGCCTGCCCAAGGGCGGGCACTTCGCGGCCTGGGAGCAGCCGGAGTCCTTCACCAGCGAGATGCGCGCGGCCTTCCGCCCGCTCCATCCGCCGGCATGACGGGGCTCAGACGGGTCGAGTCCATCGACAGGTCCCGGCGGCGGCTGTTCGGGGCCGCCGCCGTCGCCATGGCGACGCCGTTCGCCGCGGCCGTGGCGGCTCCGGCGCCGGGCGCGCCCGCCTTTGGGCCGGTGCGGCAGGTCAAGGCCGGACTGCTCGATGTCGGCTTTGTCGAGACCGGGCCAGCGAGCGGCTCGCCGGTGATCCTGCTGCACGGCTGGCCTTACGACATCTACAGCTTCGCCGAGGTGGCCCCGCGTCTGGCCGCCGAGGGCCACCGCGTGATCACGCCCTACCTGCGGGGCTACGGCTCGACGCGGTTTCTCTCGAGCGGGACCATGCGCAATGGCCAGCCGGGGGCGCTCGCGTTCGACATCCTCACCCTGATGGACGCGCTGAAGATCCCGAAGGCCACACTCGCCGGCTTCGACTGGGGCGCGCGCACGGCGGACATCATCGCCGCGATGTGGCCCGATCGCTGCGCCGGGCTGGTGGCGGTGAGCGGCTACCTGATCGGAAGCCAGGAGGCCGGCAGGCTTCCGCTGCCGCCCGCCGCCGAGCTGCAATGGTGGTACCAGTTCTACCTGGCGACGGATCGCGGGCGGGCCGGCTACGACCAATACCGGCACGACTTCGCGAAGCTCATCTGGCGCCAGGCGTCGCCAAAATGGGCTTTCGACGACGCGACCTTCGAGCGCAGCGCCTCGGCTTTCGACAATCCCGACCACGTCGACATCGTCGTTCACAACTATAGATGGCGTCAGGGCCTGGCGCCCGGCGAGGCGCGATACGACGACCTCGAGGCCAAGCTCGCCAAGGCGCCGCCGATCTCCGTGCCCAGCATCACCATGGAGGGCGACGCCAACGGCGCGCCGCATCCGCCGCCCAGCGCCTACGCCGCGAAATACGTCGGCAAGTACGCGCATAGGAACCTTGCGGGCGGCATTGGCCACAATCTGCCGCAGGAGGCGCCGCAGGACTTCGCCCAGGCGGTCATCGACGTCGGCAGGCTCTGAAAGCAGGAACGGCTTGATCCGAGCGCCCCGACCGACGATCTAGGGACCATGGCCGTGGTCATCGACAATCTGTCGGGCGCGATCCGCCCGCGCCATCCCGAGAAGCAGGCGAACCCCGAGACGCCGCTGCTGCGCAAGCCCGACTGGCTGCGCGTGCGGGCGCCGGGCTCGGCCGGCTACAACGCCACCCGCGACATCGTGAAGGCCCATGGCCTGGTCACGGTCTGCGAGGAGGCGGCCTGCCCGAACATCGGGGAGTGCTGGTCGAAGAGCCACGCCACCATGATGATCATGGGCGAGGTCTGCACACGCGCCTGCGCGTTCTGCAACGTCGCGACCGGCAAGCCGCAGGCGCTGGACCCGACCGAGCCCGCCCGCGTCGCCGACGCGGTGGCCAGGATGGGTCTCAAGCACGTGGTGATCACTTCGGTCGACCGCGACGACCTGGCCGACGGCGGGGCAGGGCACTTCGCGGCGGTGGTGCGCGCGATCCGCGCCGCGGCGCCGGGCACGACGGTGGAGATCCTGACGCCGGACTTCCTGCGCAAGCCGGTCGAGGCGGCCTTCGAGGTGATCGACTCCAGGCCGGACGTCTTCAACCACAATCTGGAGACCGTGCCGCGCCTCTATCTGTCGATCCGCCCGGGCGCGCGCTACTACCACTCGCTGCGCCTGCTGGAGCGGGTGAAGGAGCGCGATCCGCAGCAGTTCACGAAATCGGGCGTGATGGTCGGCCTTGGCGAGACCAAGGAAGAGGTCATGCAGGTGATGGACGACATGCGTTCGGCCGGTGTCGACTTCATAACCATTGGCCAGTACCTGCAGCCGACCCGCAGGCACGCGCCCATCGACCGCTTCGTGCACCCCGACGAGTTCAAGGCCTACGAGGAGATCGCCCGCGCCAAGGGATTCCTGATGGTGGCGGCGAGCCCGCTGACGCGCTCGTCGCACCACGCCGGCGAGGATTTCGCGCGGTTGCAGGCGGCCCGCACGGCGCGCGAAGCCGCGGCCTGAGCCGGCTTGAAGCACCACGTCTCCAAGCGGCTCCCCTACACGCCCGACCAGCTCTTCGCGCTCGTCGGCGACGTCATGGCCTATCCGGATTTCGTGCCCTGGATCACCTCCATGCGCAGCTGGAACGCCCGCACGCTGGAGGCGGGCGTCGAGACCCTCGACGCCGAGGCCGGCGTGGGCTTTTCCTTCCTGAAGGAGCGGTTCTCCACCCGCGTGCGGCGCGACGCCCGGAACCGCCGGATCGACGTCACCCTGCTTGCGGGCCCATTCAGGCGGCTGGCGAACCGCTGGGAGTTCTTTGAGGACGAGGGCGCAACACGCGTCGAGTTCGATATCGACTTCCAGTTCAAGTCACGCCTCTTGGAGGCCCTGCTCAGCGCCAACTTCGCCCATGCCGTGGAGCGCCTGATGGCCTGTTTCGAGGCCCGCGCGGCCGCCCTCTACGCCCCCGCAGACTGATCCGCGCCCTACGAAAACTTGGTGGATATGATCTTCACCTTCCTTGTTAGCGGGTTTGCAACAGGCGGGGGGTGAAACTTGGGCGTCCGATCTCGGGATCGCGAAGGGTTGCCTAGCCGATGTTCTGGAAGATCTATGCGGTCGTCTATCTGGTGTTCGTCGCCGTGGGCCTGCCCCCGACGATGAGCCGCCTGCCGCACATCTCACCGATCGAGCTGATCGACGCGGTGGTCTTCGCGCCCGTCGCGGTGGCCGGCCTTTGGTCGCACGCCTATCGGCACATCAGCCTCCCGAAGAACACCTGGAAGGTGCTGCTCTTCATGTCGGTGTTCTGGCGGGCGATTTCGCTGGGCAACACCTTGCTGTTCGGCGATGGCGTCACGAAGTTCGGTAAGACCCTGTCCGCCTACAGCGCCAAGATGAATGCGGTGAGCGCGGTCAGCTTCTACTACTTCGGAATGGCGATCGCCGCCCTGCTGGCGGGCCTGTTCATCGTGCCGCCGATCGTGGCCCTCTATCGCAACGCCTATGGCAACGAGAGTCTCCTGCAGCTCATGTCGCCGTCGCCGAAGCCCTCAGGTCAGACGGTCGCGTAGCATCTCCAGCGCCGACTGCACCGCGGCGAGCTGGATACCCACCCGATCCTCGACTTCGAAGAACTCCTGGCGATGCATCAGGCCGTGATTGGTGCGGGCGGTCGCGATGTGGACCGTGCCGACCGGCTTCATCGGCGTGCCGCCGCCAGGTCCCGCGACGCCGGTGATCGCCACCGCGAGATGGGCGTTGGAGTTCTCGAGCGCGCCCTCAGCCATCATCCGCGCCACCGGCTCGGACACCGCGCCCAGGTCGGCGATCAGGTCCCCGGGCACACCTAGCAGTTCCTGCTTGGACCGGTTCGAATAGGTGACAAAGCCGCGCTCGAACACGTCAGAGGCGCCCGCGACCTGGCAGATCGCGCCGGCCACCAGGCCGCCGGTGCAGCTTTCCGCCGTGACGATCCGCAGGGAGCGCTCCCGCGCCTCGTCGACCAGCAGACGGGCCAGGGTCACGATCTCGAGCGAAAACATGCAGGCGGGCTCTCTTAACGGCTGAGAAGGTCGGTGGACCAGAGCATCGTAGGGATCGCTCATTCAAGGCGATTCGCGCCGACGGGTTTGCAAGACCATGACCACGATCGCCTCGGAGGCTTCGCGGCCCCGCCTGCCGGCCGCGCCGTTCGCGGTCACGGTGTTCGCCAGCGCCGCCCTCGTGTTCCTGGTCGAGCCGATGGTGGCCAAGCTGGTGCTGCCGAGGCTCGGCGGCAGCCCGTCGGTCTGGAACACCAGCCTGGCGTTCTTCCAGGCCGCCTTGCTGATCGGCTACGGCTACGCCCACGCCCTGCAACGGCTGCGTTCGCTGACGGCGCAGGCGCTCGTGCACGGGGCGGTCCTGATCGCCGCGGCCCTGGTCCTGCCGCTGCGCATCAACGAGCTCTTCGGCCCGCCGTCCTCGAACCACCCGACGCTTTGGCTGCTGGTCGTGCTCACGGTCTCGGTCGGCGCGCCGTTCGCGGTGCTGTCGGCCACGGCGCCCCTGGTGCAGGCCTGGCATGCGCGGGCCTTCGGCGAGGACGAGGCGAGCGAACCCTATGTGCTCTATGCGGCCAGCAACCTGGGAAGTCTGTTGGCGTTGCTGGCCTACCCGCTGGTCGTCGAACCCGCGTTCACCCTGCACGGCCAACGCCTGGGCTGGAGCGGCGGCTACCTGGCCTTCGTCCTGCTGATGGCGGGCCTGGCGCTCATGGTCGCCCGCGCCGGCGGCAAGACGATCCGCCACGACGCGCCGCCCGCCGCACCCGTCGCCTGGCGCGACCGGCTGGTCTGGGTGGCCTTGGCGGCGATCCCTTCGAGCCTGATGCTCGGGACCACGACCTTCATCACCACCGACGTGGCCTCGGCGCCGTTCCTCTGGGTCCTGCCGCTGGCGCTCTACCTGACGACCTTCGTCATCGCCTTCCAGGCCAAGCCGGCCATCCCGCCGGACGTGACCCTGCTGTTGCAGGCCGCGGCGCTCGCGATCTGCGTGATGATCATGCCGTTCAGCCAGAACTTTGCGGTGCAGCTTCCGGTCCACCTGGCGGCCTTCTTCCTGACGGCGCTGATGTGCCATCAGGCCCTGGTGGCGCGCCGGCCCGACGCGGCGCACCTGACGGAATTCTATTTCTGGATGTCGCTGGGCGGCGTGTTGGGCGGCAGCTTCAACGCCTTCCTCGCCCCGGTGATCTTCAACAATGTCTGGGAGTATCCGCTGGTTCTGGTGCTTTCCTGTCTCGCCAGACCCTGGGGCGACTGGAAGATCGACGGCTCCGCAAGGGTGATGCTGGTCCTCGGGATTGCCGGCGGACTGGCGAGCCCGGTGCTCAGCACCTTCGTCGCGCCCCACCTCTTCGCTAAGGCGGTCATCGGCAGTTTCACGCAGATCCAGCTTTTCGAGCTTGGCGTCACGGTCTGCCTGGCCGCCTCGGCCATCGCGGCTTTCCTGTTGCGGCGCCACGCGCTGCTGTTCTTCGCGGTGATCGCCGTCCTGACCATGGGCGCAAACACGGCCGCCGACCGCACCAGCACGACGCAGAGCTGGCGCAGCTTCTTCGGTGTCCTGCGCCAATCCAAGACCGAGGTGCCGGCCATCGGTGGGCCGGTGCGGATGCTGGCGCACGGCACGACGCTGCACGGCGCCCAGGCAGTGGATCCTCGCTGGCGCTGCAATCCGCTCGTCTACTACGCGACCAGCACCCCGATCGGCCAGGTGTTCACGGCGAAGGCCTATCAAAGTTCAGCGCTGCGCATCGGCGCGGTCGGCCTCGGCACGGGCTCGGTTTCCGCCTATGTGCGGCCGGGCGACCGGCTGACCTTCTTCGAGATCGATCCGCTGGTGATCCGCATCTCCAGCGATCCGAACCACTTCAGCTACACGACCCGCTGCGCCAGGGGGCCGGTGAACTACGTCTTGGGGGATGCGCGGCTCAGCCTGGCGCAGCAGCCCGCCGACCTCTTCGACATCCTCTTGATCGACGCCTTCTCGTCCGATGCGGTGCCGACGCACCTGCTGACCGAGGAGGCCGTGCGCGGCTACCTGACTCACATGAAGCCCGATGGGGTGCTGATCCTGCACCTCTCCAACCGCAACCTCGACCTGAACGGCCCGGCCCAGGCCGTGGCAAAGGCTGTGGGCGGCGCCGCCCTGATCCAGCACTACCGGCCCGCGCCGGGCGCCGACCTCGGCGGCTGGCCGTCGCCGGAGGACGCGGTGATCATCGGCCGGACGCCGGCCGCCTTGGCCCGCTTCGCCGCCGACCCGCGCTGGCAGCTGACCGACCCTCACGGCGTGCGCCCCTGGACCGACGACTACACCAACCTCTTCGGCGCGCTCTGGCGACGGCTCAAGCAGAAGCTCGACCCCAATAGCGAGGGCTAGAGCGGGGCTTCGACGCTCACCACCGCCTGGGCCATCAGCCCTTCCTCGCGGCCGGTGAAGCCCATGCCCTCGGTCGTCGTGGCCTTGACGCTGACCCGCTCCGCGGGAAGGCCCATGATCTCGGCGATCCGCGCGCGCATGGCGTCGCGGTGCGGCCCGATCTTCGGCCGTTCGCAGACCAAGGTGAGGTCGACGTTGAGGATCCGCCCACCCTTGGCCTGCGCCAGCTCGACGGCGTGGGCCAGGAACCGGTCGGACGAGGCGCCTTTCCACTTCGGATCGGAAGGTGGGAAGTGCTGGCCGATGTCGCCCTCGGCGATAGCGCCGAGCAGGGCGTCGGTGAGCGCATGCAGCCCGGCGTCCGCGTCGGAGTGGCCGACCAGGCCGTGATCGTGGGCGATCCGCACGCCGCCGAGGATGACCGCGTCGCCGGGCCCAAAGCGGTGGGCGTCGAGGCCGAAGCCGGTCCTCACGACCCTCTGCGATCCCGCCAGTAGTTCCGCCATAGAGAAGTCCTCCGGCCAGGTCAGTTTCATCAGCAGCGGGTCGCCCGGGAGCAATGCAACGCGTCCGCCGGCCCGCTCCATCACCCGCGCATCGTCCGTCGGCTCCTCGTCCGCCGGCCAGCCGGCATAGGCGGCCTTGAGGCGCTCCAGATGGAAGGCCTGCGGGGTCTGGGCCCGCCAAAGGCCCTCGCGGCTGACGGTCTCGGCGACCAGGCCTTCGCCACGCTTCAGGGTGTCCGGAACGGGCAAGGCAAGCACCGCGCCATCGGCGGCTTCGAGCGCGCCCAGCAAACGCGCGACATGGGCGGCGGTGACGAACGGGCGGGCGGCGTCGTGGATCAGCACGGCCTCCTCACCGCCCGCTCGCAATGCGCCGAGGCCGGCGCGCACCGACTCTGAGCGGACCTTGCCGCCCGCCGTCACCCGCCAGCGCGCAAGGCCTGCGAGCGCTTCGTCCGCCGCCGCCAGCCGATCCGCCGCAACCACCACGACGACCTCACGCGCGCCTGCGGCCAGCAGAGCCTCGACCGACCAGCGCACGATGGGACGCCCGCCCAGCCGCCGCCAAGCCTTGGGTTCGCCCGGACCGGCGCGCAGGCCTTCGCCCGCCGCCACGACAATCGCCGAAAAGCTCATGAGGCCCGTCTTTAGGGGCCGCGCGGCGCTTGTCCAGTTCAGGCGGGGTTTACTGCGCTGCACAATATGCCTAAAAACCCGGCGGTGGGGATGATTACAAAATGAGCAACAAGCTCAAGCTTCGCGACGTGACCGTCGGCAGCCGCGTTTGGATCGCGCCGATGACCGGGGTTTCCGACCTGCCGTTCCGGCGGGCGGCGAGCCGGTTGGGCGCGGCCTATGTCGCCACCGAGATGGTCGCCTGCGCCGAGTTCTCGAAGGGCCGGCCCGACGTCGTGCGCCGCGCGGCGGTGGGCGAGGGCCTGCCGCTGATGGTGGTCCAGTTGGTCGGCCGCGATCCTGTTCACATCGCCGAGGGCGCTCGGCTCGCGCAGGCCGCCGGCGCACAGATCATCGACATCAACTTCGGCTGTCCCGCTCGCGAGGTCACCGGGGCCCAGTGCGGTTCGGCTCTCATGCGTGAACCCGAGCTCGCGGACCGCATCGTGGCGGCCGCCATCACGGCGGTGGACGTCCCGGTGACGGTGAAGATGCGCCTGGGCTGGGACGACGCCTCGAAGAACGCGCCCGAGATCGCCGCCCGGGCCGAGGCGCTCGGCGCCGCCGCGATCACCGTCCACGGCCGCACCCGCTGCCAGTTCTACAAGGGCGCCGCCGACTGGGCCGCCGTCCGCGCGGTCAAGCAGGCCGTTCGCGTGCCGGTGATCGTCAACGGCGACATCGTCGACGGCCCGACCGCGCGCGCCGCGCTCGCGGCGTCGGGCGCGGATGGCGTGATGGTCGGCCGCGGCGTCTATGGCCGCCCTTGGATCGCAGCTCAGCTCGAAGCGGAGCTGAACGGTCAGGCGTTCGCGCCGCCCGAGGCCGCGGAGAGACTCGGCATCGCGCTGGACCACTTCCGCGACGCCCTTCGCTTCTACGGCGACCGCCTGGGCCTGAAGGTTTTCCGCAAGCATCTGGCATCCTACGTGGAGCAAGCGCCTTGGCCGGCCAGCGCCGACGAGCGCCGGCAGGCGAGGGGACTTCTTTGTCGCCTGGAAGCGGCTGCGGACGTCGAACACGGCCTGACGGCGCTCTGGACCGAGCCGGAACGGAAGCTCGCGGCATGAGCTGGCGCACGCTTCCGCAGTCCCTGGGCATCGACGTTCTCGCCTTGAAGGCCGCCGCCTTCGAGCTCAGCCCCGATCCGGCGATGGTGGTGGACGCCACCGGCGCGCTGGTCGCCGTCAACGAGGCCGCCGAGGCCCTGTTCGGCCAGGGGCTTGGCCTGCTGGCCCGCGGGCGCTTCAGCGCCGCCTTGCCGCCGGGCTCGGCGCTGGTGTCGCTTCTGAACCGAGCCATCGAGGAAGACGCCAAGGTCCGCGAACGAGGCGTGCAGATCACCCTCTTCGGCCTGCCCCCCTTCGAGGCCGACGGCGCCGCCGCGCCGCTGGGCGACGGCTCGGTGCTGCTGACGCTGACGGTCAAGGCCGGCCTCGGCGCCGAACGGGCAGGCGCGGAGGCGGCCGGCGGCCTGCGCTCGATCGTGGGCCTGGGCCGCATGTTGGCGCACGAGATCAAGAACCCCCTCGCCGGAATCCGCGGTGCGGCCCAACTCCTGAAGTCGGGCGCCAAGGCCGAGGACGCGCCGCTGGCCCAGCTGATCGTCGACGAGACCGATCGCGTTCGCCGCCTGGTCGACCGGATGGAGGCCTTCTCCGACGACGCCCTGCCATCGCTGACACCCCTCAACATCCACCAGATCCTCGACCGCGTCCGCGCGCTGGCGGCCAACGGCGTCGCCGACGGCCTGTCGCTCACCGAGCAGTACGATCCGTCGCTCCCGCCCGTGCTCGGCGATGAGGATCAGCTGATCCAGATCTTCCTGAACCTGGTGAAGAACGCCGCCGAGGCCGCCCATGCCCGGGGCGACGGGCGCGGCGCCATTGGCATCTACACCGCCTACCGGCATGGCGTGCGGGTGCGCGCCGCCAAGGGCCAGGCGCTGCGCGGCGCGCCGCTGGAGGTGCGCGTCGTCGACAACGGCCCCGGCGTGCCGGCCCACCTGCGCGAGCACCTCTTCCAGCCTTTCGTCACCTCCAAGGCCAACGGCGCGGGCCTGGGCCTGGCGCTGGTGAGCAAGCTGGTCGCCGCGCACGGCGGCCTGCTCGATTTTGAATCCGAGCCCGGACGGACCGTCTTCCGGGTGTTGTTGCCTATTGCGACCGAAGAGGACGTCCCGGCATGAACGCGGCCAGCAAGAAAATCCTGATCGCCGACGACGACGCCTCCATCCGGCTGGTGCTGTCCCAGGCCTTCACGCGCCTGGGCTACCAGGTCCGGGCCACGGGCAACGCGGCGACCCTGCTGAAATGGGTGTCGGAAGGCGAGGGCGACCTGGTCATCACCGACGTGGTGATGCCGGACGAGAACGTCTTCGACGTCCTGCCGCGCATCAAGAAGGAACGCCCCAAGCTGCCGATCATCGTGATGAGCGCGCAGAACAACCTCATCACCGCGGTCAACGCCGCCGAGGTCGGGGCCTTCGACTACATCCCCAAGCCCTTCGATCTGGACGACATGACCGCCGCGGCCCGCCGCGCGCTCGCCCGGCCCGCCGACCCGGAGGCCGCCAGGGCCCAGGCCCGAGCGGTGCGCGACGACCGCCTGCCGCTGATCGGCCGCTCAGGTCCGATGCAGGAGGTCTACCGCACGATCGCCCGTCTGGTTGGCGCGGACCTGACCGTCCTGATCACCGGTGAGTCCGGCTCGGGCAAGGAGCTGGTCGCACGCGCCCTGCACGACATGGGCCGCCGCCGCGACGGCAAGTTCGTCACCATCAACCTCGCTGCGGTGCCGCGCGAGCGCGTCGAGACGGAACTGTTCGGCAAGGAGGACGGCGACTGCGGCAAGCTGATCGACGCCGACGGCGGCACGCTCTTCCTGGACGAGATCGGCGACATGCCGCTGGACGCCCAGACGCGCCTCCTGCGGGTGATCGACGGCTCCGAGCCCGCGCTCAACCCAAAGACCGGGCGGCGGCCGAACGTGCGGATCATCGCGGCCACCAACCGCGACCTGCGCAGCCTGATCCGCGAGGGGCTGTTCCGCGAGGACCTGTTCTTCCGCCTGAACGTCGCGCCCCTGCGCCTGCCGCCGCTGCGCGACCGAATCGACGACATCCCGGACCTGGCGCGGGCCTTCCTGCTTCGCGCCAACCGCGAGGGCCTGCCCTCGAAGACGATCGACTCGGGCGCTCTGGACCGGCTCAAGCAGCATCCCTGGCCCGGCAATGTGCGGGAGCTGGAGAACCTCATCCGCCGCATCTGCGCTCTCTACGGCGAGGACCTGATCACGGCGCGTATCGTCGAGCGCGAACTGGCCGACCAGCAGCCAGCTGCGCAGGGCGAGGAGGGACCGGCGACCCTGTCGCAGATCGTGGAGCGCAAGCTCTCCAGCTATTTCGCCGACCAGCCAGACGGACTGCCGCCGGCCGGCCTCTACGACCGGGTGCTGGAGGAGGTCGAGCGCCCGCTGATCCAGCTCACGCTTTCGGCCACACGCGGCAATCAGGTCCGCGCCGCTGAGATCCTGGGGCTCAACCGCAACACCCTGCGCAAGAAGATCTCCGACCTCGGCGTCGAGATGCAACGCGGCCGACGCTAGGGCCTCTGCGGCGCATCGCCGTTCCTGACGTATCCTTGCAACAACGCTGTTGAGTTTGGGGCACAGTCCCCTAGACTCCCGTGCAATGGTTTTGGCGATACGACAGTGGGCGGACGCGGCCGGCGCCGGACGCGTCTGGCAGGCGATGCAGTCGCGGGTGGTGCTGGGGTGCGGCTACGGCCTGGCCGCGGCCCTGACCGGCCTCGCCATCCTCCTGGCCGCCTCGCCGCCCTCCACGGGGCCCCTGGGACCGGCCAGCGAGCTGATCCTTACGGTCCTCGGCTTCAACCTCATCCTGATCCTGGCGCTGACCCTCGTGGTCTTCCTGCGCTTCGCGGCCCTGCTGGACGCCCGAGACCGCGACGCCGGTGCGCGGCTGCAGGTGCGGTTCGTCATGCTGTTCGCCGTGGCGGCAGTGGCCCCGGCTGTGGTCGTGGCGCTGTTCTATGGCGTGCTGGTCAACCGCGGCGTCGACAACTGGTTCTCGACCCGGGTGCAGACGGTCGTGGAAAACTCGGCCACCGTGGCGCGCTCCTACGTCGATGAGCAGAGCCGCTACATCCAGGATCACGTGACGGTCATGGCCGGCGACCTGAACCATTCCGCGGCGGGGCTGCAGGCAAGCCCCATCACCTTCAACCGGTTCCTGGGCGAGCTCGCCGCAACTCACGGATTCTCCGCCGCTTATCTGATCGATCGCGATGGCCGCGTGCTGGCCCGCGCCGAGGCCGCCACCGCGCCGCCCCTGACCCTGCCGCCGGCCACCAGCTTCAAGGCCGCCGACCAGGGCGACATCTGGCTCTGTTACCGCACCTGCGGCGACGTCATGCGCTCGGTCTTCAGGCTGCGGGCCTATTCCGACGCCTACCTCTACATCGTGCGGCCGGTGGAGAAGGGCATCGTCGCCCACCTGCTGGAGGCCGAGGCGAGCCTCGTGGCCTATCGCGACGCCGCCCAGAATCGCCAACGCATCCAGACCATCTTCGCGCTGAGCTACGCCGAGACGGCTCTGCTGGTGCTGGTGGGCGCCGTCTGGCTGGGTCTGGGCGCGGCCAACGCCATCTCAGGGCCGGTGGCGCGCCTCGTGCAGGCCGCGGGCAAGGTCGCCGGCGGCGACCTGAGCGCCCGGGTCGACGCCGACAACGACCCGGAAGAGATCGCCGTCTTGTCGCGCGCCTTCAACAGCATGACGCACGATCTTCAGGCGCAGCAGGAGGCGTTGCGCGCCGCTCACGAAGAGGCCGAGCGGCGACGCCGGTTCATCGAGACCGTGCTGGCCGAAGTGAGCGCCGGGGTTATCGGTTTGGACGCCAAGGGCCGGATCTCGGCCGCCAACCGCCAGGCCGAGGTGCTGCTCGGCCTCACGGCCGACAGCCGCGGCCGCAAGCTCGCGGAGATCGCGCCCGAGTTGGCGGCCGTCGCGGCCCAGGCCGGCCGTGGCTCGGAGGCGGAAGAGGAGGTCGATGTCGTCCGCGGCCGCGAGACCCGACGCCTGCGGGTCCGCGCCAGCCGCATCGAGGACGGCCAGGTGCTGACTTTCGACGATATCACCCGCTTGGTGACGGCGCAGCGCAACGCCGCCTGGCGCGACGTCGCTCGGCGCATCGCCCACGAGATCAAGAACCCGCTGACGCCGATCCAGTTGTCCGCCGAGCGGCTGCGCAAGAAATACCGCAAGGACATCGCGGCCTCCGAACTCGAGACCTTCGACCGTTGCACCGACACCATCGTGCGCCAGGTGGGCGACATCGGCCGGATGGTCGACGAGTTCTCCGCCTTCGCCCGGATGCCGGCGCCCAAGTTTGCCGAGCAGGACGCCTCCGAGCTGATTCGCGCCGCAGTTTTCGCTCAGCGCGTGGCCAGCCCCGACATCGACGTCGAGCTGGAAGAGCCGGTCCCCGAGGTCCGCCTGAAGGCCGACGAACGCATGCTGGCCCAGGCGCTCACCAACATCCTGAAGAACGCCGCCGAGGCGGTGAGCGCGCGCCGCGCCGCCAAGGCCAAGGGCCGTATCCGCGCACGCCTGATCTCCGACGAGAACGGCGTCGCCTTCGAGGTCGAGGACAATGGCGTGGGCCTACCCGCCAAGGACCGCGACCGGCTGACCGAACCCTATGTGACGACCCGCGAGAAGGGCACCGGCCTTGGCCTCGCGATCGTCAAGCGAATCCTGGAGGACCACGGCGGTGAGCTGGAGTTGACCGACGCCCGCAAGGGTCCCGGCGCGCTGGCGATCCTGCGTCTTCCACCTTCGGCGCGCGTCCGCACCGCGCCGAAATCTGCAACCGTGACGGCTTGAAGGACTAGATGATGGCGTCTGACGTTCTGGTGGTCGACGACGAGGCCGACATCCGCGAGCTGGTGGCGGGCATCCTCGCCGACGAGGGCTACGCCGTGCGCACGGCCAACGACTCTGAATCAGCCCTGGCGGCGGTCCGCGCGCGCAAGCCGGCGCTGCTCATCCTCGACATCTGGATGGCCGGCGGCGGCATGGATGGGCTGGAGCTGCTGGACATGGTCAAGGGCCTCGACGCCGACCTGCCGGTGATCATGATCTCCGGCCACGGCAACATCGAAACCGCGGTCAGCGCCATCAAGCGCGGCGCCTACGAGTTTCTGGAAAAGCCCTTCAAGTCCGACCGCCTGCTGCTGGTGGTCGAGCGCGCCCTGGAGGCCGCGAACCTACGCCGCGAGAACCGCCGCCTGCGCACCCAGGCGATCACCCCGGAGGGGATGACCGGCCGGTCCATGGCCGCCCAGCAGCTTCGCCAGATGATCGTCAAGCTGGCCGGCGCCAACAGCCGGGTGCTGATCAGCGGCCCGCCGGGGTCGGGCAAGGAGACCGTGGCGCGGCTGATCCACGCCGCCTCGGCGCGCGCCCGGGCCGAGTTCGTGCCGATCAGCGCGGCCGGCATGACGCCGGAGCGCATGGACGTCGAGCTGTTCGGCCAGGAGGGCGACAACGGCCGCACCGCCAAGGTGGGCGTCTTTGAGCGGGCCCACGCCGGCACGCTTTACCTCGACGAGGTCGCCGACATGCCGCGCGAGACGCAAGGGAGGATCCTGCGCGTGCTGGTGGACCAGAGCTTCCGCCGGGTGGGCGGCGACTCGGACGTCCACGTCGACGTGCGTGTGGTCTCATCCACCTCCCGCGACCTGCGCGAGGAGATCGCCGCCGGGCGCTTCCGGGAGGACCTGTTCCACCGCCTGAATGTGGTGCCGGTCAACGTGCCCGGCCTCTCCGAGCGGCGGGAGGACATCCCCGAACTGGTCGAATACTTCATCGAGCGGATCAGCGACGCGACCGGCATGCCGAGGCGCCACCTGGCCGACGATGCGCTCGCCACACTGCAGGTGAGGGCGTGGCCCGGTAACCTGCGCCAGCTTCGCAACAACGTGGAGCGCATGCTGATCCTGGCTTCCGGCGCGCCGGCCGAGCCGATCACCGCCGCCATGCTGCCGGCCGAGGCCATGGTCACAGACCAGGCCACCAGCCTGGGCGCCGAGCGGATGATCGCCCTGCCGCTGCGCGAGGCCCGCGAGGTGTTCGAGCGGGAGTACCTCAACGCCCAGATGCTGCGCTTCTCCGGCAACATCTCGCGCACGGCGGCCTTCATCGGCATGGAGCGCTCGGCCTTGCACCGCAAGCTGAAGTCGCTCGGCCTCTCCGGCGCCCGCGCGCTTGAGGAAGAGCTGGGCTGATGGGGCGGATCGCCTACGTCAACGGCCGCTTCGTCCCGCACGGCGAGGCGGTCGTCCACATCGAGGACCGCGGCTACCAGTTCGGCGACGCGATCTACGAGGTCTGGGCGCTGTTCGACGGCAAGCTCGGCGACGCCGAGGGCCACTTCGCGCGGCTGGAGCGCAGCCTCTTCGAGCTCTCCATCGCCATGCCGATGAGCCGCGCGGCCCTGACGCTGGTGCTGCGTGAGACGGTACGCCGCAATCGCATCCGCGACGGGTTGCTCTACCTGCAGGTCAGCCGCGGGGTCGCCAAGCGCGATCACGCCTTCCCGAACCCGCCCGTCCGCCCAGCGGTCATCATGACGGTCAGCGCCACCGACCGGGCGGCTGGGGAGACCCGTGCGGCGAAAGGCGTGAGCGTCGTCACCATGCCGGAAAGCCGTTGGGGCCGATGCGACATCAAGACGGTGAACCTGCTGCCCAATGCGCTCGCCAAGCAGAAGGCGAGGGAAGCCGGCGCGGCGGAGGCCTGGTTCGTGGACGACCTGGGCTTCGTCACCGAGGGCGCTTCGTCCAACGCCTGGATCGTCGATGGCGACGGGCGACTTCGCACCCGCGACACTAACGCCAACATCCTGCGTGGCGTGACCCGCCACACCCTTCTGGACGTCATCCGCCGCGAGGGGCTGGAGGTCGACGAGCGGCCGTTTACGCCCGCCGAGGCGGTGGCTGCGAAGGAGGCGTTTATCACCGGCGCCGGTACGCTCGTCCTTCCGGTGATCGCGGTCGACGGCCATCCGGTGGGCGAAGGAAAGCCCGGGCCGGTGGCGGCGAGGCTCCGGCGTCTCTATATCGAGCAGGCGAAGGCCGCGGCCGTCTAAACGACGCCTCGCGATTGCACCCGTCGCAAAACCCGGTCTAGCTGACTTGCGTGTGTGAGCGGCGCTTTGGCTGCTCGATCAAAAAGAAGAGGCGAAAAGCCGTGAGCGAAAAGAAACAGAACCTGCAGGACACCTTCCTGAACAGCGTGCGTAAGTCCAAGACGCCGCTCACCATCTTCCTGGTCAACGGCGTGAAGCTGCAGGGTGTGGTAAGCTGGTTCGACAACTTCTGCGTGCTTCTCCGCCGCGACGGGCAGTCCCAGCTCGTCTACAAGCACGCCATCTCCACCATCATGCCGGCTCAGCCTGTGCAGCTCTATGAGCCCGGCGAAGACGACAGCGATTGAGTTCCTCCAAGCTTGTTGACCGCGAGGCGCCGGTGCAGGGCGCCGTCGTCATCCATCCGGACCGGGAAGGGCGCAGCTCGTCCCGGAATGCGGAGGCGCGCCTGGAAGAGGCCGTGGGCCTGGCGCTGGCCCTCGATCTTGAGGTGCGCGAAACCCTCGTCGCCACCCTTCGGCGCCTGACGCCCGCGACCCTGTTCGGCAAGGGCAAGGTCGAGGAGATCGGCCACGTCGTCGAACTCGCCGAGGCCGACGTGGCGATCGTGGACGATGCGCTAACACCGGTGCAGCAGCGCAACCTGGAGAAGGCCTGGAACTGCAAGGTCATCGACCGCACCGGCCTGATCCTGGAGATCTTCGCGCGGCGCGCCCGGACGCGGGAAGGGCGGTTGCAGGTGGAGCTGGCCAGGCTCTCCTACGAGCGCTCGCGCCTGGTGCGCACCTGGACCCACCTGGAACGCCAGCGCGGCGGCTTCGGCGTCATGGGCGGCCCTGGCGAAACCCAGATCGAGACCGACCGGCGGTTGCTGGCCGATAAGATCGGCAAGCTGAAGCGCGAGCTCACCGAAGTGCGTCGCACGCGCACCCTGCAGCGCTCGGCGCGCAAGCGGCACCCGTACCCGACGGTGGCGCTCGTGGGCTACACCAACGCCGGCAAGTCGACGCTGTTCAACCGCCTGACCCGCTCCGAAGTCGTGGCGGAGGACATGCTGTTCGCCACCCTCGACCCGACGCTTCGCATGCTGAAGCTGCCGGACGGGCGGCCCGCCATCCTTTCCGACACCGTGGGCTTCATCTCCGACCTGCCGCACGAGTTGGTCGAGGCGTTCCGCGCCACACTGGAGGAAGTGAAGGAGGCCGACGTCGTCCTGCATGTGCGCGACATCGCCAGCCTCGAAAGCGCCGCGCAGGCCGCCGACGTCCGAACCGTGCTGGACCGCCTGGGCGTCGACCTGGAAGACCGCAGCATCCTGGAGGTCTGGAACAAGACCGACCTCCTGGCTGTCGACGACCGTGACATCGTGCTGGGCGACGCGCGGCGCGCCCATCCATCGGCTATTCCGGTCTCGGCGGTGACTGGCGCGGGGTGTGACGCCTTGCTGGAGGCGATCGCCGCCCTGGTCGACGAGGCGCCGCCAGTGGACGTCTACACGCCGGTCGGCGAGGGGGCCGCGATCGCCTGGCTCTACCGCCACGGCCGCGTCATCGAGCGCCACGACGGCAAGGACGGCTCCGTCCGCCTGGCGGTCAGCCTGACGCCCCAGGCGTTGGGCCAGTTCGAGCAGCAGTTCCCCGGCGCGGAGATTCGCGGTCACTAGGCGCGGATGAAGGCAGCCGCCTCGTGGATCAGCGCGGCCCAGTCGGCGTCGCTGTTGGCCAGGAGCCACTCCTTCATGGGCTTTCCCTTTTTGGCGTCGAACGGCGCGCCCTGTCCGGCGGCGATCAGTTCGGCCACGCGCGCAGCCGGCAGCTTCAGCAGAAGCTCCTCGCCATGCAGGGTGGCCAACAACTTGCCGTGACGCATCAGGCCGCCTTGCGCGAAGCCGCGTCGCTCCGGACGTGTCACCGCCGGATCCAGCAGCCACTCTGCCGCCAGGGCCTCGAATCGCGCGCCTGCGCGCAGCTCAGACGGCACGCGCCTTCTCGGCGCGCTTCGCTTCGTCCCACAGCGCGTCCATCTCGGCGAGGTCGGACTGATCCGGGGTCTTGCCGCGCTCCGCCAGTCTGGCCTCGATGTATTGGAAGCGGCGCTGGAACTTGGCGTTGGTGAAGCGCAGCGAATCCTCCGGGTCGACCTCCAGGGTCCGCGCCAGATTGGCGACCACGAACAGCACGTCGCCCATCTCCTGGCGGGCCTTCTCCAAGTCGCCGGCGGCGATCTCCGCCTCCAGCTCGCCGACCTCCTCGTGCAGCTTCTTCATCACGTCCTCGACGGTCGGCCAGACGAAGCCGACGCCCGCGGCGCGCTTGGAGAGCTTCACGGCGCGGGTCAGGGCGGGCAGGCCGACCGGCACGTCGTCGAGCAGCGAGGCCGGGCGGCCCTTGACCCCAACCTTCCTGGCGCGCTCGGCGGCCTTCAACGTCTCCCAGCCTTCTTTCTGATGGGCCAGCGAGGCGTAGGTTTCCTCCGCGAATACATGCGGATGCCGGCGGACCATCTTGTCGTTGATAGCCGTGGCCACGTCGTCGAACGCGAAGGCGCCTTGCTCCTGCGCCATGCGGGCGTGAAACACCACCTGCAGCAAGAGGTCGCCGAGCTCCTCCTTCAGGTCGGAGAGATCGCCCCGCTCGATGGCGTCGGCGACCTCGTAGGCCTCCTCGACGGTGTAGGGGGCCACCGTGGCGAAGGTCTGCTCAAGGTCCCAGGGACAGCCGTCCGCGGGGTCGCGCAGCCGCGCCATGATCGCCAGCAAGCGGTCGATGGGCCGCAGGGTCGCGGACGGAGCGGCTCGGGTCATGGAAGGACTCTGTGGGCGGTGCGCAGCGATCAGACCGCGCGCCGCCGTCAGAGGCAAGCCGGCTCAGCGGTCGCTGAAGCCCTGGCCGCGTCCAAGCCGATAGGCGAAGCGGTCGATGGTCCATTGGGCGTCCGCCCAGGTGCCGCCGCGCCGCGCATCGCGGATGTCGGTCTCGTAGTAGCGGTAGCTGATCGGCGTCACCTTGCCGTCAGGCGCGATGGCGCTGCCCTCGATGCGGGCGCCGCCGATGCCGAAGCTCTCGTAGGAGAGGCCGGGCGTGTCGGCGAGCTGCTTGAAGGTCGGACGGTTGGGCTGGACGTCGGTGAGTTCGAGCTCGATCCGCTGCCCGTCGTAGGCCCCGGTCTTGGTGAGCTGCCTCTCGACCTGCGTCCGAAGCTCCGAGGCGAGGTCGTTCACGTCACGTTGGCCGAGCGACTTGGCCGCCTTGACCTGCAGCTCGGGTCCGATGGTGACGTTCACGGAAGCCGGGGCCGCCGATGCGGCGGTTGCGGCGCTGCCCAGCAGCGCGGCGGTGACGATGACTAGGGTCCGCATGGTCTCATCCTGTTCACGCCCTCACACCTAAGGTAGTCGCCCGGCGCGCGGTGACAACTGGGGGCGGCCGCGTCGGCGCAGAATGTCTGGATGGCCCATCGGGGGTGGGCATCGGAACGAGCGTCCGGATCACCCATGCTGGACGTCCAATCGGCCTCTGGTTCTCGCCCGCGGTTTCTGCGATCTGCGGGCTCACCACTGCAAGGAGACGGCGCTGCGCGACTATCCATCCCTGGACCGTCCGATCTGGAGTTCGCTGACCACGCGCCAGGCGTCGCTGGCGGTGGGCGACGCGCGCGCAGTGCGGTTTGAGGCCGACTACGCCATGTTCGCGGCCGCCGCGGACGCCTCCGGCGACAGCCTGGCCGCTCTGGCCGCCCTCATACCCGCCGATGGCGAGGTCGCCCTGGTGCAGGTGGACGCCGCCCCGCCGGTTCCGGGGACACTCGTGCGCGCGCAGGCTCGGGTTTGGCAGATGGTCGCCGAGGCCCTGACGCCCGCCGAGCCGGCGGCGTTCGAGATTGTCCCGCTCACCGAGGCGGACGCGCCCCAGATGCTGGCGCTCGCGACCCTGACCCGGCCGGGTCCGTTCTTCACGCGCACCCACCAGCTCGGCGACTTCGTTGGCGTGAAGCAGGACGGGCGACTGCTGGCGATGGCCGGCGAACGCATGAAGCCCCTCGGCTTCACCGAGGTCAGCGGCGTCTGCACCCAGCCGGAGCATCGCGGCCAGGGCTATGCGGGCGCGCTCATGCGCGTGGTCGCCGGGCGAATCCTGGCGCGCGGCGAGACGCCGTTCCTGCACAGCTATGCCGACAACACCGGCGCCATCGCGCTCTACGAAGCCCTGGGCTTTGCGTTCCGCTGCGAGCTCGGCATGACGGTGCTGGGCCGCGCGTAGCTTCAGTGCTCCAGCAACGCCGCCAGCTTGCGCAGTGACTGTTCCGTGCCTGCGCGGTTGTCGCCGGGCGAGACGCCGGCCGGGATGCCTTCGAACAGGATGGTGATCCTTGTGCCGCCGTGAGCGTCCGCGAGCGTCGTGGTGATGGTCATTTCACCGGCAAAGCGCGGATCGACGGACTCGAAGCTCACCACCTCCGCGATCTTCTCGTTGGGGACCAAGTCAAGGAAGCGGCCTTCGAAGGCGTCGGTGTCTTCGGAGGTCTTGCCGGCGAGCCGGTGGTCGGCGTTCCGATAGGTGAGCGACACCCGGTAGCGACCGCCGACGCGGGCGTCGAAGGCGAACATGCGGCCGATCATGTTGTCGGGCGCGCGCCAGGAGACAAGCGCATCCGGATCGAGGCACGCGCAGTAGACGGCCTCGCGCGGCGCCTTGATGACCCTGGAAACCCGGCTGCTTGCCTCGGGAAGGGCGTGATCGGTCATGAGGGGAGCCTCAAATCGCCTGATCCGTTTCTCGCCTAAGGAATATTATCGGAAATTCCGGGTACGATTTCGGGGAGTTGGATCGATCCTTTGGCGATCCCCTGCAACGTCGCGACATAGAAGCTGGGTTCCACCCCGGTCACCCGCGCCTCCAGGCCCTCCGGCGTGTCGCCTGGCTCCACGGCGACCGTACGCCGCGCGATCACCGGCCCGCGGTCGTATTCTTCGTCCACCAGGTGGATGGCGATGCCGCTTTCGGCGACGCCGGCGGCGATCACCGCCTCGTGGACGCGCCGGCCGTACATGCCGTGGCCGCCGAACGCCGGCAGCGGGCCTGGATGGATATTGAGGATGCGGCCTGCATAGCGGCCCAGTGTTATCGGTCCGAGCTGACGCAAATAGCCCGACAGAACAATAAGTTGGACCCCATGGGCGGCCATGGCGTCGGCCAGGCGCGCGTCGGCGGCCTCGGGATCGGCCCGGGTCGCGATGCAGAGCGCCGGAACGCCGGCCCCAGCGGCGAACGCCAGCGCCGCGGCGCTTTTGTTGTTGCTGACCAGCAGGCGCGCCTCCGCGTCCAGTTCACCGGCCTGGATCGCCGCCACGATCGCCCGCGCGCTCGAGCCGTTGCCCGACGCGAGGAAACCCAACCTAAGCTTCGGAGAATTCATCTGAATTCACCGCTCAGCTCATGTTCGAAGCGAAGCCCGTCGTAGGCCGGTTCGACGCCTTGCGGCAGCTCGCGCCTGAGAGTTTCGTAGTCCAGGTCGATGTGGAGGTTGGTCAGGATCGCCCGGCGCGGCTTCAACCGCTCGATCCAGCTCAGGGCCAGCTCCAGGTGTGCGTGGGTGGGATGTGGCCGATAGCGCAGCGCATCCACGATCCACACGTCCAGCCCCTCCAAGGCCTCGAAAGCGGATTCATCCAGATTGACGACGTCGCTGGAGTAGGCGACGCCGCCGAAGCGGTAGCCCACCGAGCGCACGCCCCCGTGGTCCTGGTCGAAGCTCACCACCGGGATCGCCCCGGACGGCCCATCGACGGTCCAGCGCACGCCATGCGGCGGGATCGGCCGCCGGTCGCAGATCGCCGGGTAGCCGCCTTCGCCCTCGAAGATGTAGCCGAACCGCCGCATCATCGAGGCGTCGGTCGCCGTGTCCATGTGACAGCCGATCCGCGCGCGCTGGCGGATGAAGAAGGCTCGAACGTCGTCGATGCCGTGCACCTGGTCAGCATGGTCGTGGGTGAGCAGGATTGCATCGAGCCGTTTGGCTCCCGCCTGGGCGGTTTGCAGCCGAAGGTCGGGCGAAGTGTCGACGATGAGGGTCGTCTCCCGCTCGGCGCCCTCCCCTTTGCGCCGGACGAGGAGGGAACAGCGCGAGCGCAGGTTTTTCGGGTTGGCCGGATCGCAGGCGCCCCAGTCGCCGTCCGCCCGCGGCACGCCGCCGGAGGAGCCGCAGCCCAGGATCGTGAACTCGAGCGCGCCGCTCACGGTCTGGGGATCCGGTCGAACAGAGCGAAGAAGGCGTCCTCGGTTCGGGCCTCAGCCTCATCCAGGCTCCAGCCGCGGATCTCGGCCAGCTTGGCCAGCACGTGCGGCAGGTAGGCGGGCTCGTTGCGCCGGCCGCGGTGTGGGACCGGCGCGAGATAGGGACAGTCTGTCTCGACGATGATCCGGTCGACCGGCATGTCGGCGATCACCGCGCGAACGTCCGCGGCGGCCTTGAAGGTGGCGATGCCCGACACGGAGAACCAGGCGCCCAGCGCCGCGGCGCGCGCCGCCAGCTCAGCGCCCGAGGTGTAGCAATGCATCAGGATGCGGAACGGCCCCTTGGCGTATTCCGCCTCCAAGATCTCGGCCATCTCGGCGTCGGCTTCGCGCGTGTGGACCACCAGCGGCAGGCCGGTTTCCCGCGCCGCAGCGACGTGGGCGCGGAACACCTGAGCCTGGATCGGCCGCGGGCTGAGGTCGTAGTGGAAGTCGAGACCGGTCTCGCCGATGCCGACGACGCGCGGATCTGCCGCCAGAGCGACCAGGGTTTCCGTGGCCAGGTCCGGGTCTTCCTTGGCCTCGTGCGGGTGGGTGCCCACCGTGCACCAGATGTCCGGATGCTGGGCCACCAGGCGCACCGCCTCGTAGTTCGAGACCCGGTCGCAGATGTTGACCATCAGGCGCACGCCGCTGGCCAGGGCGCGGCTGATCACCGCCTCACGGTCGGCATCGAACTGCGGGGCGTGCAGGTTCACGTGGCTGTCGATCAGCATGGGAGCCCGTCTAGGCTGCCTTGGCCGCCTGGCGCAATTCCCCGAGCGCGGTGAAGAGCGCGTCGGCGCGGTCGAGGTTTAGCGCCTCCACTTCCCGCGGCAGGCGCTGCAGCGTCTCCCAGGCCTGGGCCCAGCGGTCGAGGCCGCCCACGCCCTGCCCGGCGCGCTCGGCTGAGAAGCCGTGCACCCGCTCCGAGAGGCGATCGAACAGCAGATTGAACTGCGCGGCGCCCTCCCCGCCTCGGAACCGGTCGGCGAGAGAGAGCGCCATGGCCTCGTCAACACGCGGCAGGCCCTCGATCAGGGCGCGGGCGGCGTCGTCCATGGCGATGGCGTTGGCGCCAGCGAGCGCCCAGGCGCGGCCCGGCGCGCCGCCCGCCATCCTGGCGAGCCGCAACGCAGCTTCCTCGGTGAGGTCCTCGCGCTCGCGCACGAAGGCCGCGGCTGCTTCCAGCGACAGCGGCCGGAAGGCCAGCCTGCGGCAACGCGAGCGAATCGTTGGCAGAAGTCGGCCCGGCGAATGGCTGACCATCAAGAGCACCCCGTGCGGCGGCGGCTCCTCCAGGGTCTTCAGGATAGCGTTGGCGGCGTTGGCGTTCAGGTCGTCGACGGCGTCGATGATCGCCACCCGGTGCGGCGCGCTGGCTGGAGACTTCGAGAAAAACTCGGAGAGTCCGCGCGCCTCGTCCACCGGGATCACCTTGCGCGCCTTGCCGTCCTCGCCCAGCCGCTCCAGCACGAAGAGGTCGGGGTGCGAACGAGCGATGACCTGGCGGCTGACGGGATGGTCCGGGTTGGCGCCCAGGACGCCGTGCGCCGGATCGGCGGGCGCCCCCAGCAGGCGGCGCGCCGCGCGGTAGGCGAAGGTCGCCTTGCCGGCGCCTTCCGGGCCGGTCAGCAGCCAGGCGTGGTGCAGGCGCCCGCGCGCGCGGGTGGCCTCGAACGCCTCCTCGGCCGCCTCATGGCCCGTGAGGTCGAAGACCTCCCGCGGATGGCGGATCTCAGTCATGAACCGAGAGCAGTCCCCAGACCGCGGCCCAGACCTTGCTCTCGACCTCGTCGAGGGAGCCGGAGGCGTCGATCACCGCGCACCGCTCCGGCTCGGCCTTGGCGATGGCCAGGAAGCTCGCCCGCAGGCGCTCGTGGAATTCCAGGCCTTTGGACTCGAAACGCATCTCCGCGCCGGCCCGGGCATGCGCCCGCTCGAGGCCCACGGACACGGGGAGGTCGAAGATCAGGGTCACGTCCGGCCGGGTGGTTTCGAGGACGTGGCTTTCGAGGGCGCTGATTAGCCTGGGATCCGTCCCGCCCGCCGCGCCTTGATAGGCCCGTGTCGAGTCGGCAAAGCGATCGCAGACGACCCAGGCGCCCCGCGCCAGCGCCGGCCGGATCACCCGTTCGATGTGGTCGCGACGCGCCGCGTACATCAAGAGCGTCTCGGTCACCGGGCTCCAGCGGTCGGCATTGCCCTTCAGCACCAGCTCGCGGATGCTTTCGGCGCCGGGTGAGCCGCCGGGTTCGCGTGTCGCCACGACCTCGCGGCCGCCGTTGCGCAGACGTTCGACCAGGCGCTTGAGCTGCGTGGATTTCCCCGCGCCCTCGCCACCCTCGAAGGTGATGAACTGACCCTTTGACACCAGCCCAAAATGGCCGGTTCGCGCCCAATGTCTAGAAGGCAGACGGCCTCACGACCCGCGCGTCGCCAAAGCCGCTCTGCGCCACCTTGTCCCGCAGCGCATAGGCCTCGGCCTCGTCCGACGGTCCGGGCAGCAGGACGCGGTAGAGTGTGGCCCCGTTTTTCTGGAAGGGCTCGACGGTGGCCGCGGCGGAAAGCTGGTCGGCGGCGTGGCGCGCATTGGCCGGATCGCTGAAGGCGCCGGCCTGGATGCGATAGGCCGCCTCGGCGACCGTGGCGCGCGGCCGTGCGGCAGCCGGCAGCGACGAGAGCGAAGAGACCGAAACCGGCTCGGGCGGCGCCACGAGCGGTTTGACCTCCACCTGCAGCCCGCGGTGCGGCGCGGCTGGCGGAGCCGTTGATGCAGCGGTTGGTTCAGCGAAGATGTCCTCATCGGCCGGGCGATGGGCGGCGACCTGGGTAAAGGTCGGCGCATAGGCAGGCGGCGTGACCTTGGCGTAGCGCACGCCGGCCTCCGGCCCAGCGAGAGGCGCAGGCCCGACATAGCGCACGCGCACCCGCGCCGTGCCCTGGCGCTCGTAGCCGAGCTCATGGGCCGCGGCGCGGCTGAGGTCGATAACCCGCCCGCCGACGAACGGCCCGCGGTCGTTCACCCGAAGCGTCAGCTTCTTGCCGTTGTCGAGGTTGGTCACCTCAACCATCGACGGCAGCGGCAACGTGGTGTGCGCCGCGGAGAACTGGTTCATGTCGAAGATCTCGCCGTTGGCGGTGGCCTTCATGTTGAAGGCGTCGCCGTACCAGGAGGCGATCCCGGTCTGGTCGTAGTTCGGCTGGTCGTGCGGGACGTACCAGATGCCGCCCACCTGGTAGGGGTCGCCGGTTTTGTAGCGGCCGCGCGCGGCGGGCGCGGGCGTGGTCTTCGCGTAGGCCTGCGACGCAGGGGACGCGGGTTCGCGCGCGGAGTACTGCGGCGTCGCGCAGGCGGTGAGCGAGGCGCTGGCCAGCAAAAGCACCGTCCAGCGGACCGCGCCCGCGATTTCCCTGCGATCCATGACGATCCCGCTCCGCGACTATCCCGAGCCGCGAGCTTGCCTCGGCAAGCTTTCGCCGGGGTTAACCGTAGGTTGCCGCATTAGGTCGCCGGGCCCGATCCGGCTTGCCAAACCCGGCCTGCGGGCGGGAAGTAGGACGAAGCGTCCGCTTGAGACGGGCGGCGGGCGGAGGCCTCAGGCATGCGTTTCGGGATCTTCTACGAGCACCAGCTGCCGAAGCCGTGGAACGAGGGCGACGAGGCGCGGCTCTTTCACCAGGCGCTGGAGCAGGTCGTGCTCGCCGACCGGCTCGGCTACGACTATGCGTGGGAGGTCGAGCACCACTTCCTCGAGGAATACTCCCACTCCTCGGCGCCGGAGGTGTTCCTGGCCGCCTGCGCTGCGCTCACCAAGACCATCCGCGTGGGCCACGGCATCCGCCAGGTGATCCCCAACTACAACCACCCAGCGCGCACCGCCGAGGGCCTGGCGACCCTCGACATCATCTCCAAGGGTCGACTCGACTTCGGGATCGGCGAAGGCGCGACGCGGCTGGAGCTCGGCGCCTTCCACATCCCGGCCAAGGAAAAGCGCGCCATGGCGCTCGAGGCGGCCGAGCAGATCGCCAACATGATGGTGATGGACCCGTACCCCGGATACGAGGGCGCATCCTTCTCGTTCCCCTGCCGCAACGTGGTGCCGAAACCGGTGCAGAAACCGCATCCGCCGATGTGGATGGCCTGCACCAACCGCGACACAATCAAGATCGCGGCGTCCATCGGGGTCGGCGCCCTGGCGTTTTCCTTCGTCGACCCGGAGGAGGCGCGGGCCTGGGCCGAAATCTACTACGGCATCATCAAGTCCGATGAGTGCGTGCCGATCGGCCATGCGGTGAACGCCAACATGGCCATGGTCTCCAACTTCTCGGTGCACCGCGACCGTGCCGAGGCTATCCGGCGCGGCCAGGAAGGCTTTGAGTTCTTCAGCTATGCGGTGAACGCGCTGGTGGCCCACGACGCCCTGCCCGGCCGCTCGACTCTGTTCGAGGATTTCCAGAAGTCGCGCGCCCGCAGCGACGAGGAGATCATCGCCGCCGCCAGAGCCGCCGCGCGCAACGCCAACGGCATCGGCACGCCAGACGACATCCGCCAGCACATCGAGGCCTTCCACGACGCCGGCGTCGACCAGGTGATCTTTCTGCAGCAGGCCGGGCGCAACCGGCATGAGCACATCTGCGAGTCCCTGGAGCTGTTCGCCGCGGAGGTGATGCCGCAGTTCAAGGCCGAGGCAGCCGAGCGCGAGGCCCGCAAGGCCGCCGAGCTCGCGCCCTACATCGAGGCCGCCATGGCCCGCAAACGCTGGATGAAGCCCCTGGCCGACGACGAGATCCCGGTGGTGCCGGCTTCGCGCGCTCGCGCTCAGATCAACGAGGCGGCTCGCTGACCGCAACGGCGCAGCCCGACCTCTAGTCCCCCAGCGGTTGTCATCCCTTGACTCCGCCCGAGCGGTCGGGGGCCACTGAGCCACGCCAAGGAGACTGCAATGCGCCGCTCGATAACCGGGATCGTGATAGCCCTGTCCACGACCTGCGCGACGGCGGCCGGCGCCGCCACGGTCATCCAGACCGGCCACTGCGGGACCTCCGAGACCCTGGGTCCGTTCGGGGCAGGCACGACCACCATCAGTGCGAGCTGCAGCGTGGTCATGGACAAATTCGACCCCTCGCTGGGCACGCTCAACGCGGTGGATTTCAGCTATCTTGCGACGTCCCAGCTCGTCCTGGTTGGCAGCAACCCTACCGGCGCCACCCAGACCATCACGCCCGAGCTGTTCGTCTGGCACGCCCAGGTGGAGCTGACAGATCCAGCATTTCCGACACTTGCTGAACCCTATCCTTCGGTCGACGAGACGGGCAACGCACCCGCCGTTGTCCTGCCACCAGGTCCGGCAACTTCGGTGGCGGGGACACGGCGCTAGGAGATCCATTCACCTTCATCGGCGCAGTCGCCGTCAGCGGGTTCAACGGCCCGGGCGTCGTTAGCGTACCGGCCTCTCAATCCTACGAATTCCATGTCTTCTTCAGTGATCCGTCGCTCTCCTATGTCGGCCAATTCACTTACGGACTCGATCTGACGACCACGTACATTTACACGCCGACGAACGCCGCTGACCCAATCCCAGAGCCTGCGACCTGGGCCATGATGTTGGCCGGCTTTGTCGGTGTAGGAGCCGTTGCCCGCCGAAGGCACATGCGCTCTCGGCGCGCCGTAGCCGATCCGCTCGGCGGTCTCTTCAGCCCGGCCTAACGCGCCTTCATCAGGCTGTCGTAGACAAGCTCATAGGGATCTGGTCCCACGAAGCCCTCCCCTCGGAACGGCTTGTCCATGTCGGCGATCAGGAAGATCACGATCCCCAGGAACAGCGATAGCACCGCCGTCAGGATGCCGTGGACGTGGGCCTCCATGTTCAGCATCCAGATGATGCCGATGGTCAGCGCCGCCCCGATGCCCAGGATCCACCAGAGGATGTCCGGCGTGCCGGCGGTGACACGCACCAGGCGACTGCTTCGCAGCTCGACGAGCTTTTCGTACTGCCCGAGGCATTCGGCATAGGCGATCTCGTCGGGCTTGATGGTCGGGTGCACGTTGGCGAGGTGGGCCTGGTACTTGGCGAGCGCCAGGGTGCCGCCGACGGGAACCTTGCCCTTGGCCATGGCTGGCCAATCCTTCTCGATCGTCTCCTTCGCATACTCGCGAAGGTCGGTGAGCAGGATGGAGCGGTGCGGCTCCGGCAGGGCGATCGTGTCGCTGTAGAGCGCGGCCACGCTGGAGGCCTCGCGTTCCACGACATCCTGGGTCGAGGCGTAGTTGGCGTAGACGCCCACGGCCACCAGCCCCAGCAGGATGCCGTAGAAGACCGAGAAGCTGGCGATGTTCAGGGAGACCATCTCGTTGGTCTTGTCCTGGCCGTGGATCCATCGGTGGAAAATCGGGCGGACCGCGAACATCCCGGCCAGGCTCAGCGCCACGGAGCCGAAGGCGAAGAGCAATCCCACCTGCCAGGCGGGATAGTCGTACATCCAGGAAAACATGCCGAAGCCCCCTCAAACCCATTCGCCCGCGCCCCGCGACCCCGCGGCTAGATGGCGCGCACGCCCAGTTCCATTCGGATTCCGCGACGGCGCCGCAGCGCCGCCCCGACCGCGCCGAGCCCCAGCATCATCAGCGCCCAGGTCGTGGGCTCCGGCAGCGCCAGCGGCGCCGCGGGCGGCGGACGCAGAGCCGGCGGCGGCGGCGTGACCTGGGTCACCACGACGACCGGGGTCGGCGGGTTGGGCGGCGGCTCGATGACGGGCGGGCCTTGCGGGTCGGGTGGCGGCGGATCGGGCGGGCCCGGCGGCGGCGGCTTCGGCGGATCGGTGGGCGCCACGAACGACTGGATGCCGCCGGAGTTGGCTGGCGGGCTCGACGGGGGCGAGAGCGGCGCTGGCGGCGCCGGAGGCGCGGCGGCGGACTTGGCCGGCGGTGTCGCCGAGTTCGCGAGCGCAAACCGGGACTGGCCGGTGAACGCACGTCCCATGCCGCCCAGCGGATTGATCGGATCGCCGGGGCCGGCGCCGTCGTCCTGCTGCGAGTAGTTGGCCAGCAGGCGGCGGCCCGCGCCGCCGAGCGCGGAGGTCAGCGACAGGACGACCGGCGCGCCGCCCTCATCGCTCAGATACTCCATCCCGATCTCGCGCCAGTGGTTGTTGGAGGCCGCGCCGCCGCGGCTGCCATGATGTCCATGAATATTCAGAGGGCCGATGCGCGGACCCGCGACCACGGCGACCACGCAGGACACCGTCACAACCGCCATGATCGCGTTAAGACGCATTTAGGTTTCGCCCGGCCCGATCTTCACGCCCCAGCCCCCGCCGGGAACACTTCGCAGAACATGTAACGTTAAGAGGGAATTAATTACAGAGTAAACCTCACTCGCGCGACTTTTTGTTCGACGCCCCGCCGGCGCCGCAGGCGTGCTCAGCTTCTGATTAGTTGGCGCTCATCGTGCGGCCCCAGCGGCGATGGTCGCAAGGCCTTCAGAGACCTTGCTGACCTCGAGTGAATGGCGGACGGGGTGGGATTCGAACCCACGGTGGGCGTGAACCCACGGCGGTTTTCAAGACCGCTGCCTTAAACCACTCGGCCACCCGTCCGGGAGGCGGTGTTTAGCAGGGGTCGGTTTAAGGCTCCACTCGCTCGAAGCCCTGGTTGACGCCACGTCCCCGTCGACATCGCGCCAAACCGGCGCCTACCCTTCCATCCAAAGGCCTTAGGGAGGCGAAGATGCATGACCTGGTGATCCGCGGCGGGACCGTGGTCGACGGCACCGGCGAGGCGCCGCGTGTCGCGGATATAGCGATCGACGGCGGCGTGATCAGCGCGGTCGGGACCGTGGCGGAGGCTGGCAGGCGCGAAATCGATGCGGCGGGCCTCATCGTCACGCCAGGCTGGGTCGACATCCACACCCACTATGACGGCCAGGCCACCTGGGATCCGCTGCTCGCGCCCTCCAGCTGGCACGGCGTCACCACGGCGATCATGGGCAACTGCGGCGTCGGCTTCGCGCCCGTGCGGCCGGACGCCCACAACTTCCTGATCGAGCTGATGGAAGGCGTCGAGGACATCCCGGGGATCGCCCTTCACGAGGGCATCGACTGGAAGTGGGAAACCTTCCCCGAGTACCTCGACGCATTGGAAGCCAAGCCGCGGGCGATCGACATCGGAACCCACGTGCCACATGCGCCGATCCGCGCCTATGTGCTGGGCGAGCGCTGCAATACCGACTACGAGCCCAACGCCGAGGAAATCGCCGAGATGGCGCGTCTGGTGCGTGAAGGCGTCGAGGCCGGCGCCCTGGGCTTCTCGACCTCGCGGACCCTGCTCCACAAGGACCTCAAGGGCGTCCACATGCCGGGCACCTTCGCCGGCTCCGACGAGATGCTGGCGCTGGGCCTTTCCATGAAAGGCCTGCGGCACGGCGTCTTCGAGATGGTCTCCGACCACCTGGGCGACGACGACGAGTGGATGTGGGTGAAGGGCTTCGCCCAGGAGACCGGCCTCCCCGTGACCCTGGTGGCGACCTCGGCCGGCGCCTACGAAGGCAACAAGATGTACAACATCGCCGAGGAGTCACGCCGCCACGGCATGGACATCCGCCCGCAGATCGCCGGGCGGCCCACCGGCATCCTCCATGGCCTGACCTCCAACTTCCACATCTTCGTCGCCAGCCCGACGTTCCGCGCGAAGGTCCTCCCGCTGCCGGTCGACGAGCGGGTGGCCGAGATGCGCAAGCCCGAGGTCCGCGCGGCGCTGCTGGCGGAGGACAGCCCCTTGATCAAGGCGGCGATCGGCGACGGGGCCGCGGGCGACCTGGCCGCGGCGTTCGGCGGCAGCCTGCTCTGGCGGATCTTCCCGCTGGGCGAGCGGCCCAACTACGAGCCGGACCGCGACCAGAGCGTCGCCGGCCTGGCCGAGGCGGCCGGCGTGACGCCGCTCGAGATGATGTACGACCTGCTCATCCGCGAGGACGGGCGGGAGCTGTTCTACCAGCCGCTCGGCGGCTACGTGACTTACAACTTCGACTTCTTCCGCAAGAACATGCAGCATCCGAATGTTCTGTTTGGGCTTTCGGACGGCGGCGCCCATTGCGGCGTCATCGCCGACGCCGGCATGCCGACCTTCATCCTGACCCACTGGGCCCGCGATCGGGTGAAGGGCGACCGCTTCCCGCTGGAATTCCTGGTGCGCAAGCTCACCAGCGACACGGCCCGGGCCTACGGCCTCAACGACCGCGGGCAACTGAAACCCGGCCTGCTGGCCGACATCAACGTCATCGATTTCGAAGGCCTGGCGCTGCATCGCCCGGTCGCGATCGACGACCTGCCGGCGGGCGGCCGGCGGCTGGTGCAGCGGCCGGAAGGCTATCGCTACACGATCAAGTCCGGCCAGGTGACGTTCGAGAACGGCGAGCATACCGGCGCCTTGCCGGGCGGCCTAGTCCGCGGCGGCCGTGAGGCGGTGATCCTGCCCATCGCCGCGGAATAGCGCGCCGTCCCCTAGCTGACCTCAAGGGGCTTGCAGGACTTATCGGGTTGCCGCCGGGTCGTCCGTGCGCGGCTATTGCGCCGACGTCAGCTAAGTGAGGCATCCCATGTACGACCTGCACTATTGGCCGACCCCGAACGGCAAGAAGGTGACGATCCTGCTCGAGGAGCTGGGCGTCGCCTACCGCATCGTGCCGGTGCACATCGGCCGCGGCGACCAGTTCACCGACGGCTTCCTGAAGATCAGCCCGAACAACCGCATGCCGGCGCTGGTCGACACCGAACCCACCGGCGGCGGTGAGCCGATCAGCGTCTTCGAGTCCGGCGCGATCATGATGTACCTCGCCGAGAAGGAGGGCCGCTTCTGGCCGCAGGACACGCGGACCAAGTACGAGGTCACTCAGTGGGTCATGTGGCAGATGGCCAACCAGGGGCCCAAGACCGGCGAGCGCGGGCATTTCAGCCGCGTGGCGCCGGAGCACGGCGACCAGTCCTACGCCCAGCGCCGCTTCGCCGACGAGACGCATCGCCTCTACGGCGTGCTGAACAACAGGCTCTACGACCGGCCCTACCTGGCGGGCGAGGCCTACACGATCGCCGATATGATCTCCTATCCCTGGACGGCGAGCTGGAAGCTGCAGGGCATCGACCTCGACGAGTTCAAATATTTCAAGCGGTGGTTCGAGGAGCTGTCGGCGCGGCCCGCGGTGGAGAAGGGCATGGCGGTGACGACCGGCCTGCCGGCCGAGGACCCCGCGACCCTGCCGCCCGAGGAGCAGGAACGGCGCCGCAAACTGCTCTACAACCAGCGCGCCCGCCCCGCGCCGGTCGCCTGACATGCGCCAGGGTTTGCCGGTCATCGACATGGCGCCCCTGTTCGACGCGCATGACGCCGAGGGCCAGGCGCGTGTGGCCGGCAAGGTCGCAAGGGCCTGCTGCGCGCATGGCTTCTTCTACCTCACCGGCCACGGGATCGGCTGCGAGGTTCTGCAGACGTTGGAGACGGAGAGCCGCCGGTTCTTCGCCTCGCAGCTGGAAGCCAAGATGGCGATCTCCATGGCCCGTGGAGGCCGGGCCTGGCGCGGCTATTTCCCGGTGGGCGGCGAGCTCACCTCCGGGCGGCCGGACCTGAAGGAAGGCCTCTATCTCGGGACCGAGCTGGGCTCAGACCATCCACGGGTGCGGGCCGGCGTGCCGATGCACGGCGCGAACCTCTGGCCGACCGAGCTTCCCGGACTGAAGGCTGCCGCCACCACCTACATGACCGGGGCGACGCGAGCGGCAGCGGCGCTGATGGAAGGCGTCTCACTGAGCTTGGGCCTCGACGCGCAGTACTTCGCGCGCGCCTACACCGGCGAGCCGACGGTCCTCTTCCGCATCTTCCACTACCCGGCTTCGGGCTCGACGGATGTCGACTGGAGCCGGTCGTGGGGCGTCGGCGAGCACACCGACTACGGCCTGCTCACGCTGCTCGCCCAGGATCAGTATGGCGGGCTGCAGGTGAAGACCCCCGAGGGCTGGATCGAGGCGCCGCCGATCGAAGGCGCCCTGGTCTGCAACATCGGCGATATGCTCGAGCGCCTGACCGGCGGCCGCTACAAGTCCACCCCGCATCGGGTGAAGAACGTCAGCGGCCACGACCGCCTGTCCTTCCCGCTGTTCTTCGATCCGGACTTCATGGCCCCGATGCAGCCGCTGCCGGCGGTCGCCACAGACGCAGGGCTGCGCGACGCCGACAGGGCCGAGCGCTGGGACCGCGCCTCGGTGCACGACTTCGAGGGGACCTACGGCGACTACCTGCTGGGGAAGGTGGCCAAGGTCTTCCCGCAGCTCCGCGAAGCCGCCCTCGACTAGACCGCCTTCAGCGCCACGTGCGGCCCGGACGGCGGCTCGACGGCGACGGCGTCGCCCGCCCTCACCTCGCCGCCGACCAGCACCACGCCCATGACGCCGGCCTTGCGGACCAGTTCGGCGTCGCGCTTTTCGAGGCAGGCCGCCATCAGGCCCTGTTGCAGTTCGTCGAGCTGGTAGCAGGGGTTGCGCAGGCCGGTGATCCGCACGACCGCATCGGGGCCCAGCCGGACGATCGCGCCTTCGGAGAGCCCGAGGAGATCGACACCGTGGGTGGTGACGTTCTCGCCCATCAGGCCGGGCGTGACTGCAAAGCCCTTGGCCGCGAGTTCGTCGAACAACTCGGCGTGCAGCAAATGCACCTGGCGCAGGTTCGGCTGCGTCGGATCGCGCCGCCAGCGACTGCGGTGCTTCACCGTCGCGCCGCAGTGGGCGTCGCTTTCGACGCCCTCGCCGGCCAGCAGGCGGATCACCGCGCGGTTGGTCTTGTCGACCCCGTGCTTCAGCTTGGAGCTGACCGCGACGACCCGTCCGCTCAATAGACCACCACGCTGCGGATGCTTGTCCCCGCGTGCATCAGGTCGAAGGCCTCGTTGATCCGCTCCAGCGGCAGGGTGTGGGTGATCATCGGGTCGATCTCGATCTTCCCGTCCATGTACCAGTCGACGATTTTCGGCACGTCGGTGCGCCCGCGTGCGCCGCCGAAGGCGGTGCCGCGCCACACCCGCCCGGTGACCAGCTGGAACGGCCGCGTGGCGATCTCCTTGCCGGCCTCGGCCACACCGATGATCACGCTCTCGCCCCAGCCGCGATGGCAGGCCTCCAGCGCCTGGCGCATGACCTCGGTATTGCCGGTGCAGTCGAACGTGTAGTCCGCGCCGCCGTCGGTCAGGGCCACCAGGTGGGCGACGAGATCGCCGTCGATGGTCTTGGGGTTCACGAAATGGGTCATGCCGAACCGGCGGCCCCAGTCCTCTCGTGCGGGATTGATGTCGACGCCGACGATCATGCCCGCGCCCACCAGCTTCGCGCCCTGGATGACGTTGAGCCCGATGCCGCCCAGGCCAAACACGACGACGTTGGCGCCGGCCTCCACGTCGGCGGTGTTGACCACCGCGCCCACGCCGGTCGTGACCCCGCAGCCGATGTAGCAGGCCTTGTCGAAGGGCGCGTCGGTGCGGATCTTCGCCACCGCGATCTCGGGCAGGACCGTGTAGTTCGAGAAGGTCGAGCAGCCCATGTAGTGGAAGATCGTCTGGCCCTTGTAGGAGAACCGGCTGGTGGCGTCCGGCATCAGGCCGCGGCCTTGAGTCGAGCGGATTGCGGTGCAGAGGTTGGTCTTGCGGCTGAGGCAGCTTTTGCACTGCCGGCATTCCGGCGTGTAGAGCGGGATCACGTGGTCGCCCGGCGCGACGCTGGTGACGCCTGCGCCCACCTCGACCACCACGCCCGCACCCTCATGCCCGAGGATCGAGGGGAAGAGGCCTTCGGAGTCCAGACCATCCAGAGTGTAGGCGTCGGTATGGCAGATCCCGGTCGCCTTGATCTCCACCAGCACCTCGCCGGCGCGGGGGCCTTCCAGGTCGAGCTCGACGATTTCCAGCGGCCGCTTGGCCTCGAATGCGACGGCGGCGCGGGTCTTCATGGGCAAGCCTCAAAAAGGATTCTGCTGCGGCGCGACCATTTCGCATGAGGGCGGGCTTGTGAAGGGGTGGGACGCCGGCTTGGCAACAGACACCATCGATCGGCGTTAGGGCGACATGATGCTCGCCAGTTTCAAACCTGCCGCCACCCTCATCGCCTCGACGGCGGCGCTCGTCCTGCTCGCCGCGGGCTGCTCGCGCAAGGACGCGGCGACGACAACGACCACCACGACGACGATGACGACCGCCGCGCCCACAGGGGGTGTCGCCTCAGGCGGCAGTGGCGTGGTGGAAACAGCGGCGAAGGGCGTCGCCGGCGGCGGGGCCGCCGCGCGGACTAGCAGCGCTGGCGCGGCCGCCGACACCGCCCAGACCGCCGCGGTCTCGCCACCCGCCGGCTCGATCGCCGCGGTCACCTCCCCCATCGGATCGGCAGCCAGCACCGCGGGCGCCCGCGCCGCGGCGCCGACGACGGCCCCCTCCGTCGCCCCGACGGGATCTCCGATCGCTTCCGCCGGTTCGGGCCGGGCAGGCGCGACCGGGATCGGCGCTACGGCATCCGGACGCTCCGGCGGCGTGACCGCGGTGGGCGGTGCGCGCGGGCCCAGCGGAGCTTTCGGGTCGCCCGGCCCGACCGCGGCGGCTTCGGCTCCCGCCGCTGGGGCAAGCTCGGCGGGAACGACGGCGCCCGGCGCCGTGGCCGGAGGCGCCGCGCCACGAACTTAGCGGTTCGATCACAAAATTGGGAACAAGCGGCCTCGCTCGTAGTTGCAGGTCGTGCGAAGGGCCGTTCCGCGCCCGCCTACCATCGACAACGAGGGAGACCCGCTAGATGCAATTCGCCATCCCGCGCACCGCCGTGATCGCCACCGCCCTGCTCGCCGCGACGAGCCTGTCGCTCGCCGGCTGCAACAAGAAGGCCGCGGACACCACCACCACGACCACCGACAGCACCGCGGCCGCCACGCCGCCGGCCACCGACAGCACCACGACGACGACGGCGCCGGCGGGGTCCGCCACGAGCACCGACCCCGCGACGGGCGCCACCACGACCACCACGCCTTCGGGCACGACCACGACGACCACCCCGCCGGCGAACACGCCTCCGCCGAAGTAGGGCTCGTCTACAGATCAAGGGCGCGGGCGAAGTCGGCCCGCGCCTTTGTCATGTGTCGTCCGGCGCGAGCGACAGCGGCGGTGCCACCTCCTCCAGCGGCTTGCCTTCCGCCGCGACGCCCAGCACGAGTTCGACGACTGCCGCCAGCAACATCAGCCCTCCGCCCAGCAGATAGCCGTTGAAGATCTGGCCGCGCTCGCCGGTTTCGATCAGCGCGCCGAACACCGCCGGCCCCGCCACGCCGCCGAGCAGGGTTCCGAAGGCGTAGAACAGCGAAATGGTGACCGCGCGGACCTCCAACGGGAACAGCTCTCCCACGGTGAGGTAAGCGGCGCTCGCGCCGGCCGAGGCGAAGAAGAAGATCACCGTCCAGGCGATCGTCTGGGTCTGGGCCGTCAGCAGGCCTTGGGCGAACATCCAGCCGGTGACGCACAGCAGCGCACCGGCCAGGCCATAGGTCGCCGAGATCATGGTGCGCCGCCCGACTGTGTCGAACAGCCTCCCGAGCAGCAGCGGTCCCATGACATTGCCGAGCGCGAACGGCAGCATGAACCAGCCGATGGCGTCCGGCGCGATACCGTAAAACTTCGTCAGGATAAGCGCATAGGTGAAGAAGATCGCGTTGTAGCAGAAGGCTTGGGTGGCCATCAGAACCACGCCCAGGACGGTTCTCCGGGGGCGCCGCCGCAGCAGCGTCGTGGCGATCTCGGTCCATCGGGTCGGCTCGCGGTGGACGAAGCGCAGCTTGGCGACGTCGATCGGCGGCAGGCGCGCGCCGGTGTGACGCTCGACCCGCCCTTCGATCTCCTCAATGACGGCTTCCGCCTCCTCCGGCCGGCCATGAGTCATCAGCCAGCGCGGGCTCTCCGGGATGAACCGGCGGATGAAGATGATCACGCCGGCTAAGAGGCCGCCGATCACGAAGGCCAGTCGCCAGCCCCAGGCCTGCGGCAGGATCGCCGGGTTCAGCACCACCAGGCTGCCCAGCGCGCCCAGGGCCGCGCCGATCCAGAAGCTGCCGTTGACCGCCAGGTCGGTGTAGCCACGCCGCCGGGCCGGGATCAGCTCCTGGATCGCCGAGTTCACCGCCCCGTACTCGCCCCCGATCCCCGCGCCGGTGATGAACCGGAACAGCAGGAAGGAGCCGAAATTCCATGAGAAGCCGGTGGCGACGGTGGCGATCAGATAGACCGCCACGGTGATGGTGAAGAGCCGGCGGCGTCCCAGCGTGTCGGTGAGCCGGCCGAAGACCAGGGCTCCGAGGACAGCGCCCAGGATGTAGGCGCTCCCTGTCAGCCCAACCTGACTTTCGGTGAGCCCCAGCGCCTCGGGCCGCTGGATCGCGGGCGAGAGCGAGCCCACCAGGGTGACCTCCAGCCCATCGAGGATCCAGGTGACGCCGAGCGCTATCACCACCAGCCAGTGGAAGCGGCTCCAGGGCAACCGGTCGAGCCTGGCAGGCACGTCGGTCGCGAACACGTCGCCTATCGCGGGCATGGCCTTCCCCCGTTCGCTTGCAGGTCGAAACGGAACGTCCAACGTCAAGCTTGGGTCCCGCGGGTCGCCCGGTGTATGCGCCGCATCATGGCTACGGACGAAATCCTCGTCGACGCGCGCGGGCACCGCTGCCCCGTGCCGACGCTCAAGCTGCGCAAGGCGCTGGCCGAGGCGCCCGCAGGCGGTCGGGTGCGCCTGCTGGCGGACGATCCCATGGCGCGGATCGACGTGCCGCACTTCGCCGCCGAGGTCGGGGCCGAAATCCTGGCGCGCGAGGAGGTCGGCGGCGGGTTCAGCTTCCTGGTGGCGAAACGATAGGTTTGACGCCCCTGGCGTCGGCGATCCGCGGCCGGACGGCGTGCGTGTCGATGGCGATCTCCACCTCGGTCGCCAACGCGCCGCCGAAGAAGATCGCGTTCACGTTCCACGACAGCCAGATCAGGAAGACCACGACGGTGGCGATGGAACCGTAGGTCGCGCCCAGGTGAGCGATCTGTTCGACGTAGAAGGCCGTAGCCCAGGAGGCGAACAGGCAGAGGATCGCCGCCGTCAGCCCGCCCAACAGCGAGGCGCGCCAGTCCACCGGCCGGCGCGACATCGCCCAGCGGTAAATCAGGCTCATGCCGAGCGTCATGAAGAGGCTGGCCCAGGTCCACTCACTGTAGAGCCAGGAGACGCCGCGCAGGGGCTTGAGGTCGAACGCCGAGCCCAACACGCGCAAGCTGAAGAACACCGCCGACACGACGGCCAGCATGGCGAAGGTCGCCACCAGCACCAGAAGCGCCATGAGGTTGAAGCCGACGAACCCCATCGGTTCGTCCTCGTCATGGACGAAGGACAGGCCGGCCAGCATAGCCTTGAAGCCGCGGTGGGCGGCGTAGAGGCCGATCAACAAGGCGAAGACGCCCTGGGCCGACATGGTGACATGCGGCGCGTGCGCCAGGCGCACCAGCTCGGCCTGCACGATGCCCCGCGCGCCTTCCGGGATCACGCGCGCCAGCACCTCGCCCTCGTGCGCCGCCTGCGCGGGATCGGAGAGCAGGCTGTAGAGGGTGATCATGATCGCCAGCGCCGGGAAGATCGCCAGCAGGCTGAAGAACGAGACGCCGCCCGTGTAGAGCATCACGTCGCGGCCCCAGAGCCGCGTCAGCGCCCGCCCGAGCGTCGTCAGCGACACCCGCAGCCAGAGAAACGGATCCCACGCCACGGCTCGAATGCGCGAAATGAACCGAGGGGCCGCCATCGGCCGGAAGGTGCTGAGGAACGGGCCTGCGCGCAAGGGGGCCGCAAGAATTCCGCTCGACCTTGTCGGGTGGGCGCGCGTTTGATCGTCCTCTAGGGCGGAAGCCGGCCGGACCGTCGGCGTCGAGAACCGAATGGGAGACCGAAATGCGCGTGATGGTGATCGTAAAGGCCAATCCGGAATCGGAAGCCGGAGCCCTGCCTTCGCCGGAGATGATCGAGCGGATGGGCGCCTACAACAACGAACTGATCGCCGCTGGGGTCATGCTGGACGGCGCCGGCCTGCAATCGAGCGCCAAGGGTGCGCGGGTCGCGATCCGGAACGGCAAGGCCATTGTCACCGACGGGCCGTTCGCCGAGACCAAGGAGCTGATCGCCGGTTACTGGCTGTGGCAGGTGAAATCCCTGCAGGACGCCATCGACTGGGCTCGCAAGGCGCCGAGCGATGGCGACAACCTGTTCGACCTGGAGCTCCGCCCCCTGTTCGAGCCCGAGGACTTCGCCGAGGTTGCCTCGCCGGAGATCATCGCCCAAGAGCGGGGTTGGCGCGAAGAGCAGGCGAAGAACGCACCCAAGGCCACCGCCTAGGCCCAACCCTGGTCGAAGGGCCCCAAACGGAAACGGCGCGCCACCTTTTGAGGGGTGACGCGCCGCCGATGGGCGTGTCGTTCCATCAGGTTCCTCGCCGCTTCGAGGGACGGGAGAGCGCGACGAACAACCTGGGATCAGATTGCGGCTCGCCGGCTGAACCCAAGCTGAACGGCGGCGTCAGGAAGCAGTATCTTTCACCAGTGTGTCCGCCCCAACGATCGCGGTGACCTCGCCGGGGGTGAAGCCCCAGTCGAGCAGGGCCTCGCGGTCGTGGGCGCCGATTGCAGGCGGCGGCCCCTGGATGGCGCCGGGCGTGGCGGAGAACCGTGGCGCCGGCGCGGGCTGGATCACACCTGCCACCTCGACGAAGGTCTGCCGCGCGGCGTTGTGTGGATGCTTGGGCGCCTCGTCGAGGTCGAGCACCGGGGCGAAGCAGACGTCCGTCCCGCCCATGATCTCGCACCATTCCGCCTGGGTCTTGCCGGCGATGGCCTTGGCGAGCTTCTCGCGAAGCTGCGGCCAGGCGCTGCGGTCCATCTGGCGGGCGAAGTCGGGGTCGGTGATCCCGGTCTTCTCCAGGAGCAGGGCATAGAACTGCGGCTCTATGGAGCCGATCGAGATCCACTTGCCGTCGGCGCATTGGTAGGTGTCGTAGAAGTGGGCGCCGCCATCCAGCAGGTTCTGCCGGCGCTCCTCCTTCCACATGCCCGAGGCCTTGAAGCCGTAGAACATGGCCATGAGCGAGGCCGCGCCGTCGCTCATGGCGCAATCGATCACCTGGCCCTTGCCGGTCTCGCGCGCCTGGATCACCCCAGCCAGCAGCCCGAAGGCGAGATAGAGCGCCCCGCCGCCGAAGTCGCCCACCAGGTTGAGCGGCGGGATCGGCTTCTCCGAAGTGCCGATCGCGTGCAGGGCGCCGGTGATTGCGATGTAGTTCATGTCGTGGCCGGCGGCGTTGGCGAAGGGCCCGGTCTGCCCCCAGCCGGTCATGCGCCCGTAGACCAGTTTCGGATTGCGCCTGAGCGCCACGTCGGGGCCGAGACCCAGACGTTCCATCACGCCCGGCCGGAAGCCCTCGAAGACCGCGTCGGCCTTCTCCATCAGCTTCAGGCAGGTCTCGATGGCGGCGGGCGTCTTCAGGTCCAAAGCCACCGAGCGGCGGCCCCGCGAGGTGATGTCCGAGGGCGCGCCGCCGCGGCTGGCGCCCTTGCGGTCGATGCGCACCACGTCCGCGCCCAGGTCGGAGAGCAGCATGCCGCAAAAGGGGCCGGGCCCGATGCCGGCGAACTCCACGACTTTCAAGCCTGTCAGCGGTCCCTGGCGCATGGCCTCACTCCCTCGATTTGCGCGCGAGTAAAGCGCCCTGCCCTTCGGTCAGCCAAGCCCCCCAAGCGCTGGACAGCGCTCACCCGCCGCCGGGCAGTGACTGGCCGTCGTCGACTACGATCAGGCTGCCGGTGATCGCCGAGGCCGCCGGGCCGGCCAGCAGCATGAAGGCCGCGTCGAGATCGCTCTCCTTCATCAGGCGGCGGCGCGGGAAGCCCTTGAGCTGCTTCTGCCCGCCCTCGGTCGGCCACCAGTGGGTGTTGATGTCCGTGTCGATGTAGCCGGGCGCGAGCGCGTTGACGGCGATGCCGCGCCGGGCCCACTCGCGCGCCAGGCCGCGCGTCAGCATGGCGACCGCAGCCTTGGACCCGCAATAGGCCGAGAGCCCCGGCAGCACGGTCTGGCTGGCGATCGAGGCCAGGTTGACGATCCGGCCCTCGCCGCGTTCGGCCACGCCCGACGCGATCATCCGGCGGGCCGCTTGCTGAGCGGCGAAGAAGGTCCCGCGCACATTCACCGCGAAGGTCTGGTCGAAGTCCTCGATCGAAAGCTCGAGCGCCAGGCCGTCCCCGCCGACACCGGCGTTGTTGACCAGGATCGAGATCGGCCCCAGTCCAGCCTCAACCTCGTCGAACGCCGGGCCGATGGTCTCGGCCTGCGCGACATCCAGACGCAGCGCCATGGCCCGGTGGCCGGCGCCCGCGAGTTCCCCAGCCAGCGCCTCGACCTTGTCCAGCCGCCGCGCCGTCAGGGCGACCGCCGCGCCCTCCTGCGCCAGCAGTCGCGCGAAGTGGGCGCCCAGCCCGCCTGAGGCGCCGGTCACCACGGCGATTTGTCCTTGCAAAGACCCGCTCAAATTCTCTCTCCTTAACGCTTCCCAAGCTGTTGCAACTTACGCTTGCCGTCTAAGTTGACCCGGCTCGACTCGGGTTTTTTGCTCAAGTCCGGCGCGTAGGAAGGGGACAGATGTCGCTAGCCGTCCAGGCTCGGGTGCTTATCGTTGCCCGTGACGACACCTTGGCCGGGCCGCTCGCCGAGGGTCTAGACCGACTCGGCTGGCGCACGATCACCGCGCGTGGCCGTTTCGCCGCCGTCGCCGCCATCACCGACCTGCAGATCGAGGCCGCGATCATCGACCTGCGCGGCGTCGGCGAAGAGGCCCTGGGCCTGGCTCGCCGCCTGAAGGCCGCCTGCGCGCCGCGCAAGCTGCCGGTCATCGCCATCGGCGACCCGGACCCGATCCTGGAGACCTACGGCTTCGACGTGACCCTGGCCGCGCCACTGCACCCCGCCCAGGCGGCCATGCGGCTGGAGACCCTGGTCCGCACGGCGGTCGCCGAGGAGGAGTTCGAGCTTCGCTCGGAAACCTTCGCCGATTTCGGCCGCAAGCTCGACGCCCCCGAAACCGACGTCAGCCCCTATCGCGTGCTGGCGATCGGCGAGCCGGCGCCTCAGTTCCTGGCGCTGAACAATGCGCTCCTGCGCAACGGCGCGGACGTCGTGGGCGCGTTCACCGCCTACACGGCCTTCGACTACCTGCACGAGCGGATATTCGACGCGGTGGTGCTGTGGGCCGGCGACAATCCGCAGGAGGCGCTTTCGATCGCCGCCGGCCTGCGCCGCAACACTCGCCTCTATCACACGCCGGCGCTGCTCTACATGCGCAAGGAGACCTACGTCACGGTGACGGAAGCCTTCCACCGCGGCCTCTCCGACGTCGCCTCGCCGGAGACGCCGGAAAGCGAGACCGCGCGCCGGGTCGTCGAACTGGCCCGCAGCTACCGCCGCCAGACCGCGGTGCGTGAAGCCCTCGACCAGGCCCGCACCTCGGGCCTGATGGACGCCGCCACAGGCCTCTTCACCCGTGACCTCTTCGCCGCCCACCTTGGACGCCTGGCGCAGGCCGCCAAGGTGCGCAACCGCGCGCTCAGCGTCTGCGTCCTGAAGGTCACCGAGAAGCCCGACCTGAAGGCGCCGCGCGCCGACGGCTGGCTCGACCGCGCGATCCCGCAGATCGGCTCGATGATCGGTCGGCTGGTGCGCGTCGAGGACACCGCCGCGCGCCTGGGTCCGGAGGTCTTCGCGCTCGCCCTGCCCAATACGCCCAGCGCCAACGGCCGTCTGGCGGGCGAGCGGATCGCCGCGGTGATTGGCTGCACGGCCTTCGAGGCCGGCGAAGGCCAGCCGCCCTTTGTCGTGGAGTTCGACCTCGGCGTCGCCCCGGTCACGTCCGCCGAGTCCGCCGGACGCGCGCTCGAGGAAGCGGCCGCCCGAGCCCATGGATTGAAGGCGAGCTGATGCCAGCGCCCGTCGCAGCCGCGCCGTACATGACCTATGTCGTCCCGCTGGTGGCCATCGGGCTGGTGATCCTGCGCAACAGCCGCGCGCGGCGCCTGCGGATCGAGACCCTGTGGATCATGCCTGTGGTGATCCTGGCCCTGGTTGGCCTGTCGTTCACTTCCCAGGGCATCCCCAGCCCGATGATGCTGACGCTGGATATCGCGGCGCTCATCGTCGGTGCAGCGCTCGGCTGGTGGCGCGCGCGCTTCACTCACATCAGCGTCGACCCGGCCACCCATCAGCTCACCAGCCGGGCCTCGCCGATCGGCATGCTGGTCATCCTGGGCATCTTCGCCCTTCGCTATGCGGTGCGGCTCTACGCGCCGGAGGGCGCCAGCACCCTGGGCGTACCCGCGATCGCGATCGCCGACGCCCTGCTGATCATCACGGTCGGCCTAGTCTGCGCCCAGCGGCTGGAGCTCGCGCTGCGGGCCACGCGGCTGCTCGCCGAAGCCCGCGCCGGCGGCCCGACCTCCGAGTAGGCAAGATCAGGCGGCGAGCTTCGCCAGTTCGGTCAGGATCCGCTCGGCCGCGCCCAGGCGCTGCTCCGGCGTTTCCCACTCGCCCTTCACCACCACCTTGTTGTCGGGGCGGATGCGCCAGGCGACCTGGTTCTTGGCGACGAAGGCGATCAGCGCGCCGGGGTTCCTCACCGTCTCGTTGCGGAACGAGACGACCGCGCCCTTCGGCCCGACGTCGATCTTCGAGACATTGGCCTCGCGGCAGAGGCCCTTGATGGCCACGACTTTCAGGAGCTGGCCGGCCTCCGGCGGCAGCGGGCCGAACCGGTCGATCAGCTCGGCGGCCAGGGCCTCGCGGTCGTCGGCCTTCTCCGCGTCGGACAGCCGCCGGTAGAGCGACAGCCGCACGTTGAGGTCGGGCACATATTCTTCCGGAATCAACACCGCGGCGCCGGTGTTGATCTGCGGTGACCAGCCCCGGTCGCTGTCCGCGCCCTCGTCGCCGGCGTGGGTCTTCAGCTCGTTGACCGCGTCCTCCAGCATCTGCTGGTAGAGCTCGACCCCGATCTCGCGGATATGGCCGGACTGCTCCTCGCCCAAGAGGTTGCCGCCGCCGCGGATGTCGAGGTCGTGGCTGGCGAGCTGGAAGCCGGCGCCCAGGCTGTCCAGCGACTGCAGCACCTTCAGCCGCCGCTCGGCGGAAAGCGTGATCTGCTTCTCGGCCGGCGTGGTCATGTAGGCGTAGGCGCGGCTCTTCGCCCGGCCGACGCGTCCGCGCAGCTGGTAGAGCTGCGACAGGCCGAACATGTCGGCGCGGTGGATGACCAGGGTATTGGCGGTCGGGATGTCCAGGCCGCTTTCGACGATGGTGGTCGAAAGCAGCACGTCGTACTGGCCGTCGTAGAAGGCGCTCATCACCTCCTCGAGCTGGGTCGGGGCCATCTGGCCGTGGCCGACCACGAACTTCACCTCCGGAACCTGTTCGCGCAGGTAGCGGGTGAGCTCGGGCAGGTCGGAGATACGCGGGGCGACGTAGTAGGCCTGGCCGCCGCGGTACTTCTCGCGCAGCAGGGCTTCGCGGATGACCACCGGATCCCACGGGGTGACATAGGTGCGGACCGCCAGGCGGTCGACCGGCGGGGTCGCGATGATCGACATTTCCCTGATGCCGCTCAGCGACATCTGCAGGGTTCGAGGGATCGGTGTGGCAGTGAGCGTCAGCATGTGCACGTCGGCGCGAAGCTCCTTGAGCTTCTCCTTGTGCTTGACCCCGAAGTGCTGCTCCTCGTCGACGACAACCAGGCCGAGGTTGCGGAAACCCACCTGCTTGGACAGCACCGCGTGGGTGCCGACGATGATCTCCACCTCGCCGTTCTTCAGCATCTCGCGGGTCTCGGCCGCCTCCTTGGCGGGAACCAGCCGCGAGAGGCGGCGCACCTTCACCGGCCAACCCTCGAAGCGCTCGGTGAAGGTCTTGTAGTGCTGGCGCGCCAGCAGGGTCGTGGGCGCCACGACCGCCACCTGCTGGCCGCTCATCGCCACCACGAAGGCCGCGCGCAACGCCACCTCGGTCTTGCCGAAACCCACGTCGCCGCAGATCAACCGGTCCATCGGCTTGCCGGCGCCGAGATCCTCCAGCACGTCATGGATGGCGTTGAGCTGGTCGTCGGTCTCCTCGTAGGGGAAGCGCGCGCAGAACTCGTCGAAGACGCCATGCGGCGGCGCCATCGGGTCGATGGTCTTGGTGGCGCGCTCGGCGGCGATGCGGATCAGGCCCTCGGCCATCTCGCGCAGGCGGGTCTTGGCGCGCGCCTTGCGGGCCTGCCAGGCCGCGCCGCCGAGGCGGTCGAGGATCACGCCCTCCGACTCGGCGCCGTAGCGGGTCAGGAGGTCGATGTTCTCGACCGGCAGGTAGAGCTTGGCCTCGCCGCCGTAGTGGATCTCCAGCGTGTCGTGTGGCGCGCCCTGCACGTCGAGGGTCTTCAGTCCCTCGTAGCGGCCGATGCCATGGTCGATGTGGACGACGAGGTCGCCCTGGGTGAGCGCCGAGGCCTCGGCGAGGAAGTTCGACGCGCGGCGCCGGCGCCTGGGCCGCGACAGCCTATCGCCCAGGATGTCCGTCTCGGAGATGACCGCCAGGCTGTCGGTCTCGAAGCCGGACTCCAGCGGCAACACGATGCGCTGCGGCGTCTTCGGGCTCGCGGCCTTGGCGGCGTCCCAATAGGGCGCGAAGGGCACGCCGGTCAGTCCATGGTCGGCCAGCATCGAGCCCAGCCGCTCGGAGGAGCCTTCGGACCAGGAGGCGAAGAGCACGCGCTTGCCGTCAGCCGCCAGGGTGCGGGCGTGATCTGCGGTCGCCTCGAACAGGTTGACGCTGTCGCGCTGGCGCTCGGGCGCGAAGTTGCGCCCGGCCCGCGCGCCCATGTCGACGACGGCCTCGCCCTCGGCCTCTTGGAAGGCCGAGAAGCGGCGCGTGGCGCGCCGGGCCATCAGCCTCTTCCACTCGTCGGCGGTCAGGTAGAGGCGGTCGGGCTCCAGCGGGTGGTAGTGGATGCGCCGCTCGGTCTGAGCGCGGCTCTCGTAGGCGTCGGCGATCATCGCCAGGCGTTCGTCGCGCGCCTCCCGGGCCAGTTGGTCCAGGGCGACCAGGGCGCCGTCCGGCAGATAGTCGAAGAGCGTCGCCATCTTCGGATAGAACAGCGGCAGCCAGTGCTCCATGCCGGCCCGACGGCCGCCCTCGGAGACCGTCGCATAGAGCGGATCGTCCCCCGCCGCACCGAAGGTTTCCAGGTACCCCGACCGGAACCGGGAGATGGCGTCCTTGTCGAGCAAGGCCTCGCTGACCGGCAGCAAGGAGACGTCCTTCAGCTGCCGGGTGGAGCGTTGGGTTTCGGGATCGAAGCCGCGGATGGACTCCAGCGTGTCGCCGAAGAGGTCGAGGCGCACCGGCTCGTCGGCCGACGGCGGGAAGACGTCGATCACCCCGCCGCGGATCGCGAACTCGCCCTTCTCCGAAACGGTCGAGGCGCGCTGGTAGCCGTTGACCGCGAAATAGGCCTCAAGGTCCGCGATCTCGACGATGTTGCCGGTGCGGGCCGAATAGCTCGCGCCCTTCACCGCGCTTTGCGGCGGCGTCCGCTGGACCAGGGCCGGCACCGACGTGACCAGCAGCCGGGTCTTTCCGTCCAGGCCATCGGCGAGGCGCGAGAGCGTGGTCATCCGCTGGGCGGCCACCCCGCCCGAGGGCCCGATCCGGTCGTAGGGCAGGCAGTCCCAGGCGGGGAAGGTCAGCACCTCGACCTCCGGCGCGAAGAACCGGAAGGCGTCGCAGAAGGCCGAGAGCCGCGCCCCGTCGCGGGCCACGAAGACCGACAGGCCTTTGCGCGCCCGGGCGATGTCGGCCATCACCAGGGCGTCGAAACCCTCCGGCGCGCCGACCAGGTCGAGCGCGCCCGGATCGTCGGACACGCGGCGCATCTCGGCCGCGCTGACAGGACGCGAGCCGTCAGCCGCCACGGACGCCGCCGTTGTGAGCTATGTCACGGAACACCTTGATCTGGTTCATGATCTCATGATCGAACGCCGCCGGCGTCGGTTCCGTGCCGACGATCCAGGCATAGAGGTCCTGGTCCGGCTGATCGAGCAGCACCTCGAAGGTGTCGAGCTCGTCGGCGGTCATGTCCGAGACGTGCTTGTCCGCGAACGGCCCCAGAATGAGGTCCGCTTCCCTGAAGCCCCGGCGCCACGCGCGGAACCTCAGCTTTTTCAGCCGGGCGTCCTGATCGATCGTCATGAAGAGGTGGCGGATATAGAGCGCGCGGCCCCGCTTTGCTACCCGGGATTGGGCGCCAGTCGGCTATGCTGCAATGATGCGGCCCGAGATTCTGTTCCCGCTTTTTGCGCCCATCACCTCGCTGAAGGGGGTGGGCCCGCGCGTGGCGCCGCTGTTGGAGCGGCTGGCCGGACCGATCGTGCGCGACGTGGCGTTCCTGCGGCCACACTCGCTGGTCCGCCGCACGCCGGCCAGCCTCTCGGCCGCCACGGACGGCCAGGTGATGACCTTCGAGGTCACCATCGACAGCCACCAGCCGGCCCGCACCAAGGCCCAGCCCCTGCGCATGCGGGTGAGCGATCCGACCGGCTTCATGACCCTGGTGTTCTTCGGCCGCTTCGCCGACCAGCTCGAAAGCCGCCACCCTGTGGGCGCCAGGCGGATCATCTCCGGCAAGGTCGAGGACCGCGATTTCGGGCGCCAGATGGTGCATCCGGACTACATGGTCGCGCCGGAGAAGCGCGACGAGATCCCCGAGCTGGAGGCGATCTATCCAGCTACCGAAGGCCTGCCGGCGCGCCGCGTGCGCACCTTCGCCCTGGAGGCCCTGGAGCGCGCGCCGGAGCTGCCGGAGTGGCAGGACCCGGCCTGGCGGAAGCGGGAAAAGTTCGCCGGCTGGCGGGACGCGCTCACCCGCCTGCACAACCCCGACTCCGAAGCGGACCTCGCACCGACCGGCGCGCACTATCGCCGCCTCGCCTATGACGAGCTCCTGGCCCAGCAACTGGCAATGGCGCAGCGCAAGGCCGAGCGTCGCAAAGAGCCTGCGGCCAGGATCGCCGCCAGCGATACGGCCACGAAGATCCGCGCCGACCTGCCCTTCGCCTTCACCGGCGCCCAGGAGCGCGCGCTGGCCGAAATCCGCGCCGACCTCGCCGCGGGTGAGCGGATGAGCCGGCTGATCCAGGGCGACGTCGGCTCCGGCAAGACAGTCGTCGCCATGTGCGCCATGGCCGATGTCGCGGCCGGCGGCGGCCAGAGCGCGCTGATGGCGCCCACCGAGATCCTGGCCCGCCAGCACTACGAAACCATCTCAGGCCCCCTCACCGACCACGGCGTGGGCGTGATCCTGCTGACCGGCCGCGACAAGGGGGCCGGCCGGGCCGAAAAGCTGCGGGCGCTGGCCTCGGGCGCGGTGAAGGTGGCGGTCGGCACCCACGCCCTCTTCCAGGATGATGTGGCCTTCCATCAGCTCCAGCTGGCCGTGGTGGACGAACAGCATCGCTTCGGCGTCGCTGAGCGGCAGCGGCTGCAGGCCAAGGGCTGGGCCACCCACTTCCTCGCCATGTCGGCGACGCCGATCCCGCGGACGCTGGAGCTGACGCTCTACGGCGACCTCGATGTGAGCCGCATCGAGGAGAAACCGCCCGGCCGCACGCCGGTGGCTACCCGCGCCGCGCCCATGACCCGGATCGGCGAGGTCGAGGGCCGGCTGCGCGACGCGGTGCAGGGCGGCGCCCAGGCCTTCTGGATCTGCCCGCTGGTTTCGGAGTCCGAACTCATCGACCTGAAGGCCGCCGAGACCCGCGCCGAGGAGCTCAAGGCCACGATCGGCCCGAGCGTCGGCCTGGTCCACGGCAAGATGGCGCCAGCCGCCAAGGACAAGGTGATGGCCGAATTCGCCGACGGCCGCCTCTCGGTGCTGGTCGCCACCACGGTGGTCGAGGTCGGCGTCAATGTGCCCAACGCCACCATCATGGTCATCGAACAGGCCGAGCGGTTTGGCCTGGCGCAACTGCACCAGCTTCGCGGCCGCGTCGGGCGTGGGCGGCAGGAGAGCGCCTGCGTCCTGCTCTACGATCCGCCGCTCTCGGAGACCGCCCAGAAGCGGCTCGACATCCTGCGCCGCACCGACGACGGCTTCCTGATCGCCGAGACTGACCTCGAGCTGCGCGGCGGCGGCGACGCCTTGGGTCTCAAGCAATCGGGCTTCCCCGACTATGTCTTCGCCGACGTCCTGGGCGCGCACCGCGACCTGATCGCCGCGGCTGGCGATGACGCGCGGCTGATCGTAGGCCGCGATCCTGAGCTGAAGTCCGAGCGCGGCAAGGCGCTGCAGGTGCTGCAGGAGCTGTTCGACTGGAAGGCGGGCCTGGGCCTTCGCGACGCCGGCTAGGCCGTCACGAGATGATATGGGCGCTCATCTGCTCGAACTCGCCCTCGAGGTAGATCCAGACGAAGTCCTTCGGGCTCGGCCGGATCTCGAACTCGCCATACCAGGCGCGGTCGCTGTCCGGGTCGGGATCCATCAGGATCGCCTGGTCGCCGCCTTCGACGAAGAGGGTCACCAGGTCCTTCTGCGACACCTCGATCCACTGGATGCGATAGCCCGCCGAGGTCAGCTCGTTCAGCTTGGCGTCCAGGCGATCGATCAGGCGTGATGCAACGGCCGCCGCGGGCATCGGCGCCGGCGTCTCCTGTTCGGGAAACAACTCTTCGAATTTGTAGACGGCGCTCATAGGAAGTCAGCTCGCGCGCATGTAGCGCCCCCGCGCGGCAATTCATGGTGATTCGCGCTCGCCCCAAAGGCGAAATAGCGCTGTTCGCCTAGCGGACTTTCACCATCCGCTTGCCGCGATTTTCACCGGCCAGGAGTCCGATCAGCGCGGCCGGCGTGTTCTCCAGCCCGTCGATGATGTCCTCCTGCACCTTAAGTTGTCCTGACTCGACCCAGCCTTGCAATTCCTTCAGCGCCGCCTCGCGCTGGTCGTCGAAATCCATGACCACGAAGCCGCGCAGCGTCAGGCGCTTGGTGACGATCAGCCCGGGGATGCCGCGCGGGCCGTGCGGCGGGGCCGCGCCGTCGTACTGCGAGACGGCCCCGCAGCAGGCGATGCGCCCGAAATTCTTCATCGCGAAGAGGCAGGTCTCGAAGATCTCGCCGCCGGTGTTGTCGAAATAGACGTCGATCCCCTCGGGCGCGGACTCCTTCATCTGGCGGCGCAGGTCGCCGGCCTTGTAGTCGAGCGCCGCGTCGAACCCGAGTTCGTCGACCAGCCAACGGCCCTTGTCGGCGCCGCCCGCCACGCCCACCACCTTGCAGCCCTTGATCCTGGCGATCTGGCCGACGATCGAACCGACCGACCCCGCGGCGGCCGAGACGACGACCGTCTCGCCGGCCTTGGGCTTGCCGCACTCCAGCAGGCCGAAATAGGCCGTCAGGCCCGCGATCCCGTAGATGCTCATCAGGTGCGTCATCGGCTCCAGCGCCGGCAGCTTGGCGAGCCGCTTGGCCGGCAATACCGCGTAGTCCTGCCAGCCGGTGTCGGCGAAGACGATGTCGCCGGGCGACAGGTTCGGGGCGTTCGACTCCACGACCTCGGCCAGGGCGCCGCCGGCCATCACCTGGCCGGACTCCAGCGCCGAGCGGTAGGTCGCGCCCTGCATCCAGGCGCGGTTCGCCGCGTCCAGCGAGATGTATCGGGTCCGCAGCAGCACCTCCCCCTCGCCGGCTGATGGCCGCGCGGCGTCGGTAAGACGGAAATGCTGCGGGCCGAGCTTGTCGCCCTGCGGCAGGCGGTCGAGCACGATCTGACGGTTGGCCTCGGCCATGGCGCGTTCCTTTGTCTCCCGTTGCCCTACGAGGACGCCAGGCTCAGCGCGCGGTCAAGGCCGCCACGCGGGCGCGGGCGTCGTTCTCCAGGTCGGCGTAGAAGAGGTTGAAGCCCGGCGCCATGCGCTGCTCGACCCAGGTGCCGGAGCGCTTCAGCGAGGCGGACTTCGGCGTCGAGACCCGCAGTACGCCGCCTTCGCATCGCGCCGAGACCTGCCGCGCCAGAAAGGCCGGACGCGCGCCCCATTCCAGCCCGGTCGCGTTGGCCGCGCCCTCGTGCATCCGCGCCGGCCCCGGCTCGTCGACACTGGCTCCCAGGATCGGATTGAAGCAGAGCGCCGGCCCCTGCAGGTTCTGCAGGTCGCCGTTCGCATCCCAGACCAGCGCCCGGTCGAGCAGGATACGGCCGCGGTCGATCTCGGTCTCCGGCACGCTCGCCCAGGCGGCGATGCAGCCGGCCTCGTCGCGCCGCATGCAGGGTGGCAGCGCCGGGTGGGTCGCCGGGACCACGGTCTCGATCAGATAGGCGCCGGCCAGGCGTGCGCGCAGTTGCGGGTTCGGCGCCACTTCCTGCGCCACCAGGCGCGCGGCGAGCGTTCCGCCCTGCTCCACGCCGACGATCAGGAACGGCCGGCCCTGCCAGTCGTGGTCGCGCCAGTAGCGGAAGGCCTGGGCCACGTCGCCGTAGGCGAACTTGCGCGCATCGCGGGCGTCCTCGCGCAGGGTCAGCAGGCTGTAGAGCCCCGCCTGGCGATAGCGCGGCGCGAAGATGCGGCCGACGCGCACGAAGGGTCCGGCGTAGTTGGGGGCCATCACCTGGCGGAAGATGCGGTCGGCGCGGCCATCGCCGATCAGGCTGTTCCACTCGACCCCACCGGCGTAGGTCGTCGGCGAGACGAAGAAGACGTCAGCGGGCTGCTCAGCGGCGGTCGGCGCTTCCGGCGACGTCGGCAGCAGATACCAGGCCGCGCGTTTGGCGTAGTCGGGGGCCGGCGGCGGCTTATAGGTCTGGTAGGGCGATTTCGGGTCGAGCGAATAGCGGATCAGGTCCCCGCGGAAGACGGCGAACCCCAGCCCCAGCACGATCAGCGCGCCCAGAAGGCTGAGCGCCAGCCACCGCCTCGGGCGCGGGCGGTCCTCGCTCACGGTCAGCGGTACGGGTCCGGCTGGCTGAGGTAGGAGCGGACGTAGTCGCCGATCCCCTCTTCCAGCGGCGTCATCGGCTTGTCGTAGCCGGCGACCTTGAGGCGATCCATCTTCGCCTCAGTGAAGTACTGATACTTGTCGCGGATGGCCGGCGGCATGGGCGTGTAGTCGATCTGGGCGTTCTTGCCGGCCGCGGCGAAGACCGCGCGGGCCATGTCCTCGAAGCTCCGCGCCTCGCCGGAGCCGAGGTTGAAGACGCCGCTGACCTGCGGGTTGTGCGTCAGCCACTCGGTGACCTCGGCCGCATCACGCACGTAGACAAAGTCACGCTTCTGGCCGCCGTCGGGCACGTCCGTGCGATAACTCTTGAACAGCTGCACGCCGTGGCCGTCACGGACATGCGGCCAGATCTGCGAGGCCACCGACTTCATCGACTTCTTGTGCTCTTCGTTGGGGCCGTAGACGTTGAAGAACTTCAAGCCCACCCACTGCGGCGGGGCGTAGTCGCGCAGCGCCTGGCGGACGGCGAAGAGGTCGAACAGCGCCTTCGACCAGCCGTAGGTGTTGAGCGGCCGCAGCGCCGCCAGGGCCTCGTAGTCGTTGTCGTCGTCGAACCCGTTCGCGCCATCGCCGTAGGTCGCCGCCGAGGAAGCGTAGATCAGCCTCCGCTGCCGGTCCGCGCACCAGCGGAAGAGGTCGCGGCTGAGCGTGAAGTTGGAATGGACGATCCGGTCGGCGTCCGGCTCCGTCGTCGACGAGATCGCCGCCATGTGGATGACGACCTCGATGTCGCGCCAGCGCTTCTCCAGCCAGTCGAACATGGCCTCGGGCGCCACGAAGTCGCCGATCGGATGCTTGGCGATATTGCGCCACTTGCCGAGCTCGGCCTCGTGCAGGCGATCGCAGACCACCACGTCCAGCGAACGGTCCTCGGCGAGCTTGGCGGCGATATTGGAGCCGATGAAGCCGGCTCCGCCGGTGACGAAGGCGATGCGGCGCTCGGTCATGCGGAAGCCTTCCTGGACATCCGGGCGATGGCGGCGGTGGTGGAATAGCCCTCGACGATCTCGGCCAGCTTCACCTGTCCGCCCCAGCTCTTGACCAGGTCGCCGCCCACGACCTCGTTCTCGGCGTAGTCGGCGCCCTTGATCAGCACGTCGGGCCGCGCCGCCTCGATCAGCTTCAGAGGCGTTTCGTCCTCGAAGGGCACGACAAGGTCGATAGAGCCGAGCCCCGCGAGCACCAGGGCGCGGGATTCCAGGTCGTTCACCGGGCGGCCCTCGCCCTTCAACGCGCGCACGCTTTCGTCGGAGTTCAGGCCGACGATCAGACGGTCGCACCAGCTCCGGGCCTGCGAGAGGTAGGCCACGTGGCCCTTGTGCAGGATGTCGAAGCAGCCGTTGGTGAAGCCCACCTTGAGCCCTTTGGCCTTCCAGCGGGCGACCTCGTCGGCCATGCGCTGGGCAGTCGCGACCTTGGCTTCGGCCGGCGCCATGTGGGCCGACAGCGCCGCCTCGATCAGCTCGTCGGGCGACACCGTGGCGGTGCCCACCTTACCGACCGCCACCCCGGAGGCGAGCTGGGCGAAGGCGATGGCATCCTCGATGACGACCTCGGCGGCCAGGGCCAGACCCAGCGCCGCCAGGGTCGTGTCTCCGGCGCCCGAGGCATCGAAGACTTCGCGCGCCACAGTCGGGAAGTGACGCACCGCCTGACCCCGCTGGGCCAGCGAGATGCCCTTCGAGGCCCGAGTGACCAGGATCGCCCTGGCCTCCCAGAGCTCCAGGGCACGGATGAGCGCGGCCTCGACCTGTTCATCGGTCTCGGTCGGCATGTCGGTCGCGTGGCCAAGCTCGGCCGCATTGGGTTTGATCATGTCGACAGCGCCATAGCGGGCGAAGGAGCGCGCCTTTGAGTCGACCACCAGCTTGCCGCCGGACTCCAGCGCCGCCTCCCGGCAGGCGGCGATCACCGCCTCGGTGACGACGCCCTTGCCGTAGTCGGAGAGCAGGATCGCCCCGGCGTCCTTGGCGGTGTCGCGGATGGTGCGCACCAGGCGCTGCTCCACGTCGCCGGCCACCGGCCGCGTCGTTTCCCAGTCGACCCGCAGGAGCTGCTGGCCGCTGGAGACCAGGCGGGTCTTGAGCGTCGTGGGCCGTTCGGCGTCGGTGACCAGATAGCCCTCAACGCCCTGCTCCTCGCCGACCAGCCGCAGGGCTTCCTTGCCCTCGCTGTCGTCGCCGATCAGGCCGACCAGCGAGACCTCGCCGCCGAGCGCGGCCACGTTGCGCGCCACGTTCCCGGCGGCGCCCAGCATCATCAGCTCGTGCGAACGGGCCAGCACCGGCACCGGCGCCTCCGCCGAGACCCGGCTCACGTCGCCATAGACGAAGCGGTCGACCATCAGATCGCCGACGCAGGCGACCCGGCGGCCCGGCGCGAGGCCCAGGAGGTGCTGGAGTGCCGATAGATCCATAGGCCTAGCCTGTGCGGCGCGTCGTCGGCGGGGTCAAGCGGCCGGCCGGCGGCGCTTGGCCAAGGCATCGTACTCCAGAAGCTCGCCCACCAGGGCCTCGAACTGGCTCATCGGCACCATGTTGGGGCCATCCGACGGCGCGTTGTCCGGATCGGGGTGGGTCTCCATGAAGACACAGGCGACACCCACCGCCACGGCGGCGCGCGCCAGCACCGGCACGAACTCGCGCTGGCCGCCGGAGGTGGTCCCCTGCCCGCCGGGCTGCTGCACCGAATGGGTGGCGTCGAAGACGATCGGGCAGCCGATCTCCGCCATAATCGGCAGGGCGCGCATGTCGGAAACGAGGGTGTTGTAGCCGAACGAGGCGCCCCGCTCGCAAGCCATGACGTTGGGGTTGCCTGTGCTCAGCACCTTGGCGACCACGTTCTTCATGTCCCAAGGCGCCAGGAACTGGCCCTTCTTGACGTTGACGGCCTTGCCGGTGCGTCCGGCGGCCAGCAACAGGTCCGTCTGGCGGGAGAGGAAGGCCGGGATCTGCAACACGTCCACAGCCTCGGCGGCCTCCGCGCACTGCTCGATCTCGTGCACGTCGGTCAGGGTCGGAAGGCCGGTCACCTCGCGGATCTCGGCGAAGATCGGCAGGGCGTCGCGCAGGCCGACCCCGCGTTGGGTGTTCACCGAGGTGCGGTTGGCCTTGTCGAAGGACGTCTTGTAGACCAGCCCGACATCAAGACGCCGCGCCATCTCCTTGAGCGCGTGGGCGGTTTCCAGCGCGTGCTGGCGGCTTTCGAGCTGGCAGGGACCGGCGATGATCGACAGCCGCTCGGCATTGCCGATGCGCACGGCCGGCCCGTTGGCGGACTTGATCTCGATGACGGCGTTGGGCTGGGTCATGGCCGGCTTTCAGGCTCGAATTCGCGTCCTGGCTAAGTGGCGCGCGTCGGATCGCGGCGCAAGCGGCGACTGGTGCAAGCGTGGGCCGCACCCCAACTGATTCGCACCCCCTCGCCGATCCCGGGATCGGTGATATGGTCAACGCAAGGAGTGGGGAGCGCGAGCATGAGCTTGGCCCAGGAAACGACACTCACGGCGCTGGCCGGCGACCGCCGGGCCTTCCGCAGATTGCCGGAGCTCAGAGACGCGCCGGCGACCTTCCGCGCGGCGCTCAGGATCATCGCACGCAACTGGATGCTGGGATCGGTGACCTTCGTCATGCCCTCTGGGCGCGAGCTGCGCATCGCGGGCGCCGAGACAGGCCTGAACGGGCGGCTGATCGTCCGCGACTTCCGCTTCATGCGCCGCGTGCTGTCGACCGGCGACATCGGTTTCGCCGAGGGCTTCATGGCCGGCGAATGGGACACGCCCGACCTGCCCGCCCTGTTGTGCGTCTTCGCGGCCAACTGGGCGCGGCTGAAGCGGGTCACCACCGGCAACCCGTTGGCCTGGACGGTCAATCGCGTCCGCCACGCCCTGCGCGGCAACACCCGCGAGGGCGCGCGCAAGAACATCCACGCCCACTACGACCTCGGGAACGCCTTCTACGAACGCTGGCTGGACCCCACCATGACCTATTCCTCAGCGCGCTATGAGCGGCCCGACCAGCCGCTCTCCGAGGCGCAGACGGCGAAGTACCGCGCGCTGGCTGAGGGCATGGGCCTGCAGGCCGGGCAGAGCGTGCTGGAGATCGGCTGCGGCTGGGGCGGTTTCGCCGAGTTCGCCGCCCGCGAGGTCGGCGCCAAGGTCACGGCCATCACCATTTCCGAGGAGCAATTCAAGTTCGCCAAGCAGCGGATGCTCGCCCAGGGGCTGAACGAGAAGGCGGAGATCCGCTTCGTCGACTACCGCGACGTGGAGGGACGCTACGACCGCATCGCCTCCATCGAGATGTTCGAGGCGGTGGGCGAACGCTATTGGCCGGCCTATTTCGGCAAGATCCACGAGGCGCTGACGCCCGGCGGCCGCGCCGGCCTGCAGATCATCACCATCCGCGACGAAGATTTCGAGGAGTACCGCAGCCGCGCGGATTTCATCCAGAAGTACATCTTCCCGGGCGGCATGCTGCCTTCGGAGGCGCGCCTACGGAGGGTGACGGACAAGCTGGGTCTCGCCTGGACGGGACTGACCCGGTTTGGCCAGGACTACGCCGACACGCTCGCCGAATGGCATCGCAACTTCGACGCGGCCTGGAAGGACATCGGCCCGCTGGGTTTCGACGAGCGCTTCCGCAAGCTTTGGAAGTTCTACCTCGGCTATTGCGAGGCCGGCTTCCGGACCGAGCGGACCAACGTAGTGCAGCTGTCGCTGGCCAAAGCCTGACCACAGCCCTTCTGCTCGCCGCCTGGCGCGCTTAAGTAGCGGCCATGACCACCGCGAAGAGCGTCCTCGACGTCATCGGCAACACGCCCCTGATCCGGTTGAACCGCGCGAGCGCGCTGACCGGCTGCGAAATCCTCGGCAAGGCCGAGTTCATGAACCCGGGGCAGTCGGTGAAGGACCGCGCGGCGCTGCACATCGTCCGCGACGCCGAAGCCAGGGGACTGCTGCGGCCCGGCGGGCGCATCGTCGAGGGCACCGCGGGCAACACCGGCATCGGCCTGGCCATGGTCGCCAAGGCGCTGGGCTACAGCTGCACCATCGTGATCCCGCGCAACCAGAGCCAGGAGAAGAAGGACGCCATCCGGCTCTACGGCGCTGAGCTCGTCGAGGTGGACCCGGTCCCTTACGCCAACGATATGAACTATGTGAAGGTTTCCGGCCGCTTGGCGCAGGAACTTGACGCGAACGAGCCGAATGGCGCGGTCTGGGCCAACCAGTTCGACAATGTCGCCAATCGCGAGGCGCACCGGCTCGGGACCGGCCCGGAGATCTGGGCGCAGACCGACGGAAGGGTCGACGGCTTCATCTGCGCTATTGGCTCCGGCGGCACGCTGGCCGGCGTCGCCCAGGCGCTGCGCGCGGTGAAGCCGGATGTCGCCATCGGCCTGGCCGACCCGCACGGCGCCGCGCTCTACAGCTACTTCACCGACGGCGAGCTGAAATCGGAGGGGACCTCGATCACCGAGGGCATCGGCCAGGGCCGCATCACCGCCAACATCGAAGGCCTGACCATCGACCGCGCCTATCGAATTTCCGACGAGGAAATGCTCCTCTGCCTCTACGAGTTGGTCGAAGAAGGGCTGGTGATGGGCGGCTCGACAGGGATCAACGTGGCGGGCGCGATCCGCATGGCCACGGACCTCGGCCCGGGCAAAACCATCGTCACAGTGCTCTGCGACAACGGCCAGCGCTACCAGTCCAAGATCTACAACCCGGCCTTCCTGAGGGAGCACGGCCTGCCCGCGCCCGCGTGGATGGAATGAGCGACCCGCTGGTCTCCACGGCCTGGCTGGCCGAGCGCCTCGGCGACCCGGACATCCGCGTCGTCGACGGAAGCTGGTGGATGCCGGCGGAGGCCCGCTCCGGCCACGCCGAATTTCTCGAGGCGCACATCCCGGGCGCGGTGTTCTTCGACATCGACAAGATCGCTGACCCGCACACCGATCTGCCGCACATGCTGCCGAGCCCCGAGGCTTTCGCACAGGCGGCGGGACGGCTGGGCCTGAGCCGCGAGGCGACCATAGTGGCCTACGACACCTTCGGCGTCCGCGCCGCGGCGCGGGTCTGGTGGACGCTGCGGGTCATGGGCTTCGAAAAGGTCTTCGTGCTCGATGGCGGGCTGCGCGCCTGGCAGGCGGAGGGCCGCCCGACCGAAAGTGGCGAGGCTGCGCCGCGACCGGCGACCGTCGGCCATGCCTTCGAGCCGGCCTTGCTGCGCAATGTCGACGACATCCGCGCCCTCATCGGGTCGAAGGACGCCCAGATCGTGGACGCCAGGGGCGCGCCGCGTTTCCGGGGCGAGGTTCCCGAGCCGCGCGCGGGCCTGAGGTCGGGCCACATGCCAGGCGCGCGCAACGTGCCCTTTGATAGCCTGCTCGAACCCGACGGCCGCATGAAGCCGGCCGCCGAACTCGCCGAGATCTTCCGCGCGGCCAGCGTCGACCTTGACCAGCCGGTCGTGACCACCTGCGGCTCGGGCATCACCGCCTCGGTCCTGGCGCTGGCCCTGGCCCGGCTCGGTCGCGACAGGGCGGCGGTCTACGACGGATCGTGGACCGAGTGGGGCGGCCTTGCCGACACACCCGTCGTCACCGGAGCCTGACCCATCGAAGTCCGCCTCGCTACGCTGGCCGACATCGACCGCCTGCCCGGGATCGAGCGCTCCGCCGGGCGCGCCTTCCTCGGCACGAGCCAGGCCATGGTCGCCTCCGACGAGGTCTCGCCAGCCAGCTTCTATGCGCCACGCGTCGCGCAGGGCCTTATCTGGGTCGCCACCCACCGCGAGACGCCCATCGGCTTCGCCTATTGCGAAGTCTTCGGCGATGAGCTGCACCTGTGGGAGATCGCCGTGCGCCTGGACGATCAGAAGCGCGGCGCGGGAACCGCCCTGGTCGCCGCGGTGGTGGCCGAGGCGCGTGCCCGGGGCCTGTGGGCGGTCACCCTGACCACCTTCCGCGAGATTCCGTGGAACGGCCCGTTCTACGCCCGACTGGGCTTCGCCGAGGCGCCGCAGGACGAGACGGAGCCGCGCCTGGCCGGCCTGAAGGCCCATGAGGCCTCGCTCGGCCTGGACATCGCCAACCGCTGCGCCATGCGGCTCGTCCTCTAGCGCAGCGGCGGGGCGTAGAGCAGGCCGGGCCGCGGCGCGCTCCAGAGCGCATTCAGGCCCCGGTCCAACTTCAGAGCCGAACCCGCGCCAACGTCGCGGCCGAAGATCTCGTGATAGGCGCCCACCTGGCGGATGATTTGGTAGGCCCAGTCGCGGGACAGGCCCAGCATGGCGCCGTAGTCGCCGTCCACGCCCAGCAACCGGCGCGTCTGGGGGTCCGACGCGGTTTCCCGCGCCTGGGTCACGGTCTTGGATGTCAGGCCCAGTTCCTCTCCCAGGATCGTCGCATAGACGGTCCAGCGCACGATGTCGGCCCAGACCGGATCGTTCTGCCGTACGACCGGACCCAGCGGCTCCTTGGAGATCACGTCCGGCAGGATCACGTGGGCGCCGGGGTTGTTCAGCACCGAGCGCGAGCCCGCCAGGGCTGAGACGTCGGCGGTGAAGACATCGCAGCCGTCGTTCTCGTAGAGCCGCCGCGCCTCGGCCTCCGAGGCGACGACGACGGGCTTGTAGGTCAGCCCCCGCGCGCGGAAATAGTCGGCGAGGTTGTCCTGGCTGGCGGTGCCGGCCTGGACGCAGATGCGCGCGCCGGAGAGTTCCTGGGCGCTGGCCAAGCCGAGCGCCTTGGGGGCCAGGAAGCCCTGCCCGTCGAAATAGGTCGTGGCGGCGAAATCGAGGCCGAGGCCCGCATCCCGGGAGAACGACCAGGAGGTGTTGCGCGACAGGATGTCGATATCCCCCCCCTGCAGGGCGCTGAAGCGGTCCTGGGCGCTGATCTTCGTGAACCGCACCTTGCTGGCGTCGCCCAGCACGGCGGCGGCGACCGCACGGCAGAAGTCGACGTCGAAGCCGCGCCAGACGCCGTGCACGTCGGGATAGGCGAAGCCTGGCAAGCCGGGGTTGACGCCGCACGCCACGTAGCCGCGCTTGCGCACGGCGGTCAGCACCTTGCTGGTCTGGGCCTTGTAGTGTGTCTCGACCGGGGCGGTCTTGCCGGCAGGCGTCGCCGCGGGCGGCGGCTTGGAGCCGCTGTCGCAGGCTGCGAGCCCCCAGAGGAGCCCCGCCGTCAGAAAGGCCGCGCCGGCCAGCCGCCCGATCATCCGTGCTCCTTGAAAGAGCCTCTGGCTTGAGGCTCTAAGTGCGCGCGGGCACTGTCGCCCGTCCGCCTGGCTTATCGCAACCCATATGCCCTCCACGAACGGCCGAGACGAGACCCGCCTGATCCGCGCCGGGGCCCGTGCGGGCGAGCCGGTGGCCCGCACCGTCGGGCCTCCGGTGCAGAAGGGCTCGACGGTCCTGCTACCCGACGCGGCCAGCCTTTACGACGATACGAGCCTTCTGACCTACGGCCGCCAGGGACTCTCGGCCCAGGCCGCCTTGCGCGCGGCGTTGGCCGAGCTGGAGCATGCCGAGGACGTCACCCTCTATCCGTCGGGCCTTTCGGCGCTTACGGGCGCCCTGCTGGCCGTGCTGAAGGCCGGCGACGAGCTCCTGGTCACCGACGCCATCTACAAGCCCACCCGCCGCTTCTGCGACCACGTGCTGAAGCGCTTCGGCGTCGGCATCCGCTATTTCGACCCGCGCGAGGCGCCCGAGACGCTGATCGGCGGCGCCTCAGCGGCGACAAGGGCGATCCTGATGGAGTCGCCCGGTTCTCTCACCTTCGAGATGCAGGACGTCGGCCGCGTCGCGGCCCTGGCGCGCGAGCGCCGAATCCTCAGCCTGGTCGATAACACCTGGGGCGCCGGCTACCTCTACAAACCCCTCGACCACGGCGCGGACATCTCTCTGCAGGCCCTGACCAAGTACGTGGGCGGCCACTCCGACATCTTCATGGGCTCGGCGGCCGTCAACGACCCGAAGCTTGTGCGGGCGCTTGAGGACGGCATCCACAACCTGGGTTGGTCCGTCTCCGGCGATGACGCCTACCAGATGGTCCGCGGGTTGCGGACCCTGCCGACCCGGCTCGCGCGGCATGGCGAGAGCGGGCTGGCGGTCGCGGCCTGGCTCGCACAGCAGCCGGGGGTGGTCCGCGTGTTGCACCCCGCCCTGCCCGGCAACCCCGACCACGAACTCTGGAAACGCGACTATTCCGGCGCCTGCGGCCTCTTTGCCCTTGCGCTGTCGCCCGGTCCGGAGGCGGCGGTGAACGCCTTCCTGGACGAACTCACCCTGTTCGGCCTCGGCTTTTCCTGGGGCGGTTTCGAGAGCCTGGCGGTCTCCTGCGATCCGCAGTTCAAGGTCCGCAAGTTCAAGCGCGACTACGGCGGCCCGCTGGTCCGGCTGCACATCGGCCTGGAGCATCCCGACGACCTGATCGCCGACCTGCGGCGCGGGCTCGACGTCTACGCCGCGCGGATCGGTTAGGCCGGGAACCGCAAGGCCGGCCAGCGCTTTGGCCGACCAGACCCCAGCAACCTAAGGGATTTGGTCATGAGCAGCACCGACGCCGGCGGCGAATTCCGCGGCGACGCCGAGCGCGCCGCCGAACAGGAACGCAAGATCCAGCGCGAAATCGACGCCAAGGAACCGCGCTCCTTCAAGTCGGGCGAGGACGAAAAGCCGATGCAGGCCGGCGCGCGGGAATATCCCGCGCCGCCCTTCCCCAAGCAGCACCTCGAAAAACCCGGCCTCGAAGCCGACCTGGAGCTGAAACCGCTCTGGGACGCGCCCTACTACAAGGGCTCGGGCAAGTTGGAGGGCAAGGTCGCGCTGATCACCGGCGCCGACAGCGGGATCGGCCGCGCGGTGGCCGTGCTCTTCGCCCGCGAAGGCGCCGACGTGGCGATCGCCTACCTGGACGAGGACGAGGACGCCGAACTCACCAAGGCCGCGGTCGAGAAGGAAGGCCGCCGCGCCATCCTGATCCCCGGCGACGTCGCCGAGGCCAGGTTCGCGGAGGCTGCGGTGCGGCGCACGGTGAAGGAACTCGGCAAGCTCGACATCCTGGTCAACAACGCCGCCTTCCAGGAGCACGTGGACGATTTCGAGGACCTGACCGAGGAGCACTTCGATCGGACGCTGAAGACCAATCTCTACGGCTACTTCTTCATGGCCAAGGCCGCGGTCCCGCACATGGCGCCCGGCTCGGCGATCGTCATGACCGGCTCGGTCACCGGCCTTCTCGGCAACAAGGACCTGCTGGACTATTCGATGACCAAGGGCGGCATCCACGCCTTCACGCGGTCGCTGGCAACGCACCTGATCGGCAAAGGCATCCGCGTGAACGCGGTGGCGCCCGGGCCGGTCTGGACGCCGCTCAACCCGGCGGACAAGGCCCCGGAAGCCGCCTCTCACTTCGGCGGCGGCACGCCGATGAAGCGGCCGGCCCAGCCGGAAGAACTTGCGCCGGCCTACGTCTTCCTCGCCTCGCCGCAGACGTCGAGCTACATCACCGGCGAGATCCTGCCGGTGATCGGCGGCTACAGCGGGGGCTAGAGGCCCCCTCGAAAAGGGGCGCGGGTGGACGACGAGGCAGGGCTGGAGCGGTTCATCGCCGAGGAGGGGCTGCCCGAAACCTTCCGGCGCACCGCGGAGCTCATCTGCGAACCTCTGGCCGCGCGCGCCCATCGCCGCCGCATCGACCGCAAGCGCTGCGCCGTCATCGGGCTCTGCGGGGCCCAAGGCTCCGGCAAGACCACTATCGCCCGCTACGCCGCGCGCCTCCTGGAGCAGCGCGGCATGCGCACGGTCGCCCTGTCGCTGGACGACTTCTACCTGACACACGACGCGCGCCAGCGCCTGGCGAGGGAGATCCATCCCCTGCTGGCGGTGCGCGGCCCGCCTGGGACCCACGACGTCGGCATGGCCGGCGCCGCCATCGACCAGCTCCGCTCCAAGGGCAAGGTGTCCCTGCCTCGCTTCGACAAGGCCGCCGACACCCGCGCGCCGCGGGCGACCTGGCCGACCATCGCCTCGCCCGTCGATGTGATCATCCTGGAGGGCTGGTGCGTCGGCGCGCTCAGCCAGGGCCGCGCGGCGCTCGTGACGCCCGTCAACGACCTGGAGCGCGACGAGGACCCGAAGGCCGTCTGGCGCACCTACGTCAACGACCAGCTCGACGGGCCCTACCAGGCGCTGTTCGGCAAGCTGCACGACCTGGTCCTGCTGGAGGCGCCGAGCTTTGAGGTGGTGACCGGCTGGCGCGAAGAGCAGGAGGCCAAGCTGCGCGCGACCAGCGCCGGCGGCATGGCGCCCGCCGAGATCGCGCGTTTCGTCGCCCACTACGAGCGCCTGACGCGCTGGATCCTTTCGGAGATGCCGGGACGGGCCGACTGGGTTGTCACTCTGGACACAGAGCGAAATCCTTACGTCTGAAACCGCCAGTATGGATGGGATCTGGAGGAGAGCCGGTGAACGCAACCCTCGGTCTTCTAGTCTCGGCCGTGCTGCTCGCGGGCGCAGCCGAACCACCCACGACGCCCGCCGCGGCGCCGGCCGCCGTTCCGCAACCCACAGCCGAAGCGCGGTCCGCTCCGCAGGCCTCAGCGGCGCCCGCGGCTCGCGGCGTTCCTCCCAAGACGGTCGAGGGCCTGACGGTCATCGCGCCCTTGCCGAACAAGCCCTGTTCGTCGCGTGACAGGGAATGCATCGCCCTGGTCGTGGCCGAGTTGAAGCAGCTCTATCCGGAGCAGCTCAAGCGGTTCTGCTTCCAGCGCACGATGCGCGCGATGCGCTCGCAGATGCTGAACGACCAGCTTCTTGAAGGCCTGAGCAGCGACAATCCCCCGCCGTCGACGTCGTTCGGCGTGAATTCCGCGCTCAGCGTCGCCTGCAAGTGGGACAAGAAATAGCGGTGGCGCGCCCTGCAGGACTCGAACCTGCAACCGCTCGCTTAGAAGGCGAGTGCTCTATCCGGTTGAGCTAAGGGCGCTTCGCAGCGTCAGTGCGTCCACGGGATCTTGCGGCCAAAGGCGAAGTTGTCGGCGTAGGCCTTGATGATCCGCTTGGCGGGCTTGGGGTCGATGAGCTGGAAGGCGATGCCGTGTTGATCGGCATAGCGCACCGCCTCTTCCTTGGTCTCGAATGTGAGGCGCACCTGGCCTTCGGTGTCGGCCGTCTGGGTCCAGCCCATCAGCGGATCGGCGCGTCTGGCGTCCTTGGGCTCGAACTCCAGCACCCATTCGCCGGCCTTGGCCTTGCCGGACTGCATGGCGGTCTTGGACGGGCGGAAGATGCGCGCGAGCATGGACGAACCTCAGTTTCCTTCGCCGGCGATGGTCGGGGCGGCAGGATTTGAACCTGCGACCCTCTGCTCCCAAAGCAGATGCGCTACCAGGCTGCGCTACGCCCCGAAAGCGCCGGCGGCCCTGCGATATAGGCGTTTTCGGCCTTCGGCAAACGGAAGCCGCCGCCTAACGGTCGCGGCTCATCAGCTTGAAGACCCCCGAGCAGCGCACGACGTCGTGGCCGCCGACATAGGCGCGCCCCTCCGCGAAGGCCACATCGCGGGTCGCCCGCGTCATCCGCCCTTCGCCCATCACCCACTCACCGACACGGGCCATGTGCAGGAAGTCGATGGAGAGATGGATGGTGACTGCGGTCTTGCCGGTCCCGCGCCAGACCGCGCCAGCCAGCACGCCATCCATGAAGGCCGACAGCATGCCGCCGTGCACCAGGCCGATGCCGTTGGCGTGGCGCTTCAGCGCGAAGAAGGCCTGCTCGGCCATTGTCCCGTCGCCGGCCCGGTAGAAATAGGGCCCGTTCAGGGTGGAGAACCCGCCGCGACCCTCGGAGGGGACGTAGCCGTCCGGCGGCGGAGGCGCGCCCTCGTCGCCCGCGCCGTTGTCGCGGCTCATCGGGCGGGGCCCTTCGGCGGCGTCAGGCGCACCTCGTAGAGATGCGGCCAGTTCTTGCCGGTGACGAACAGCCGGTCGTGCTGGCGGTCGTAGGCGATGCCGTTCAGGACCGCGTCACGGTCGGCCGACCCCTTGGTCTCCGGCAGGATGCTGAGGTCGATCCAGGCCTTCACCTTGCCAGTCGCAGGATCGATGCGGGCGATCTGGTTGGTCTGCCAGATGTTGGCCAGGATCTCGCCCTTCACCCACTCCAGCTCGTTGAGGTTGAAGACCGGCTGGCCGTCGGCGGTGACTCTGATCTGGCGCACCACGCGCAGCGTCGCCGGATCCAGCACCCGCAGGGTCGGGGTGCCGTCGCTCATGATCAGGTTCTTGCCGTTCTGGGTCAGCGCCCAGCCTTCGCCCGGATAATGGAAGGTCGACCTGGGCTTGAAGGTCTTCAGGTCCCAGCGGAAGCCCACCTGGTTGCGCCAGGTCAGGCTGAGGATCTCATTGCCCCAGTTGACGATGCCCTCTCCGAACAGGTTCGAGGCGATGGACTGCACCTGCAGCACCGCGCCGTCTTTCAGCCGCACCTTGCGGATAGTCGAGCGGCCCTCGATGCCCGTGCTCTCGAAGAGCGCGCCGTCCAGGTAGAAGAGGCCCTCGGTGTAGGCTTGGTCGTCATGCGGGTAGACCGCCCTGATCTCGACTCCCTGGACCGGAACGGCGGCGACCGCGGCGCTCGTCCAGGCGAACAGGGACACCAGGCCTGCGGCAAGGGCCGGGAACCGGAGGCGGGACGTGAACGGCAAGCCAAACTCCGCAGGCAGCGACCTTGGCTATCCTTTGCGGCAGGCCGCCTGGGCAGGCAAGCGCAGAGCCTAGTCGCGGCCCGGAAGCTCGATCTCGGCGACCACCAGGCCCTTGGGGCCTTCTGCGAAGCGCACCATCACGTCATCGCCGGGCTGGAGGTCTTCCATGCCCGAACGGCGCAGGGTCTCGATGTGGACGAAGATGTCGCCCGGCTCCAGATCGCGGACCACGAAGCCATAGCCCTTGGTGCGGTTGAACCACTTCACCTTGGCGCGCTCCAGCGGGCCGGTGGCGGGCGGCGCGCGGCGCGGCGGCGGGCGGTTGGCGTAGTCGCCGCGCAGGAAGGACTCGCGATCGCCCCGCATGCCCCCGTCGCGCGGCCTGCGCTCAGGCGTGGGCGGCGCAGCGCTTTCGTCGATCTCCACGACCTCGGCCACCTGCCAGCCCTTGGGGCGGCGGACCACGTCGCAGGTGATGATGGAGCCTTCTAGGGCGTGCTCACGGCCTGAGCTGCGCAGGCTCGTCACGTGCAGCAGCACGTCCTTGAGATCGGTCTGGCTGGGATCGTCCGGGACGATGAAGCCATACCCCTTGCCGGCGTCGAACCACTTGACGCGACCGCTGATCCGGACGGCCTCCACCGTCGAATCCACCTGTTCGAACTCGTAACCAGCCATCTGCCCCTCGGCCCGCTACTCCCCGATCCAACCTCGGACTGAGCCTACCATAACACTGTTCTGGTAACATCATGCACGTCAACGCGTAAATTCGCGCAGCGGAATGCATCGCGAAGCGCGCAGGTTGGGCATGAGGGGAATTCGCGTGGCAGTCCCTAGGGGAGTCGAACCCCTCTCTCCAGGTTGAAAACCTGGCGTCCTAACCGATAGACGAAGGGACCGCGTGGCGCGAAGGGCGGCTCTATATCCGCCTTCCTGAGGGGGTGCAAGACGCCGGTCCCGCTGTGTTCGAACTGGTCGCAGCTTGCGCCTAGGCGCGACGGGGATCGGCGACGTCCTCGATCTCGAATTCAACGCCCTGACGGCCCTGCCAGTCATCGGGCTTCAGACGGCCGGCGACATGGATAGCGCCGCCCTCGGTCATCAGCCTGCGGCCGGTTTCTGAGCCCTCCACGCGCCAGGCGACAGCCTTCAGCTTGCCGCCGGAACCGTCCGTGAGCGTACAGCGAACGTGGCCGCCGCGCAGGGCCATGGGCCGCTCCACGCGCACGTCGGCCGCCGCGAAGGTCGGCTCGACATTGCCGGGCCCGAAAGGGGCCATCCGCTGGAAATCCTGCCAGAGCGCCCGATCGGCGCCACGCGCCGTGACCAGGGCGTCGACTTCCAGGGCGTCTTCCGCCGCCGCGATCTCGCTTTCGGCCGCCAGGCGGGCGCAGAGGAATTCGCGCAGCTCCGGGATGGTGTCGGGCCGGACCGAGAGACCCGCCGCCATGGCGTGACCGCCGCCGGCCAAAAGCAGGCCCTCGTCGTAAGCCGCCTGGACCGCCCGGCCGAGGTTGACGCCCGGCTGCGACCGGCCGGAGCCCTTGCCGATGTTGGCGGCCCGGTCGATGCCGACCACGACCACCGGCTTGCGGTATTTCTCACGCAGTCGGCCGGCCACGATGCCGATCACCCCCGGATGCCATCCGTCCGCGGCCACCAGCAGCATCGACGCGTGCGCCTGATTGCTCTCAGTCTCGATATGCGCGATCGCCGCGTCCGTAACCTCGCGCTCCACGTCCTTGCGCGAGGCGTTCAGCGCATCAAGCTCCTCGGCGAGGCCCCTCGCCTCCTCGGGATCGTCGGTGGAGAGCAGACGCGCGCCCAAGTCCGCCCGGCCGATCCGTCCCCCGGCGTTGATCCGCGGCCCCAGGACGAAGCCGACATGGAAGACCGAGGCCGGCCCCTGCGCCTTGGCGACCTCCATCAGCGCTTTCAGGCCTGCATTGCGCCACCCGGACATCACCTTCAGGCCCTGGGCGGCGAGCGCGCGATTGAAGCCGCGCAGCTCGGTCACGTCGCAGATCGCCCCCATGGCGGCGAGATCGAGCCACTGGCGCAGGTCCGGCTCGGCGGCGTCGCCGAACAGGCCGCGCTTCCTCGCCTCGCGGTTCAGGGCGGCCAGCAGCACGAAGGTCACGCCCGCCGCCGCCAGGTGGCCCTGACTGGACACGCAGTCCGGGCGGTTGGGGTTCACGAGCGCCGCGACGTGCGGGATCTCCTCGCCGCGCATCAGGTGGTGGTCGATCACCACCACCTCGAGGCCGATCTCCGCGGCGCAGGCCAACGCGTCGTGGGCCGCCGCCCCGCAGTCGACGGTGATCACCAGCTCGGCGCCTTCGGCCTTCAGGCGGCGGAACGCGGCCGGCGACGGGCCATAGCCTTCGAGGATGCGATCGGGGACATAGATCGGCAGATCCTGGCCCATGGCGCGGAACCAGCGGACGAGTTGGGCGGCGGACGAAGCGCCGTCCACATCGTAGTCGGCAAACACCACCAGCGGCCGCCTGCGCTCCAGCGCGTCGACCAGGATCTCCGCGGCGCGGTCCATGTCGGTGAAGCTCGAAGGATCGGGAAACAGCGCCTTCAGCGTCGGATTGAGATAGGTCTCGCCCTGCTCGGCCAGCACGCCGCGCGCGGCCAACGCTCGCGCCAGAGGCTCGGAAAGGCCGTGGCCGAGCTGGTGGCGGCGCACGAGCTCCGGATCGGCCGCGCGCTCGCGCCACAGCCGCCCGGAGAGCGAACGGGTGACGCCGAGGTAGCCAAGCTGGCCGCTGCCGTCCGCCAATCGCCGCTCCCGAGCTCCAAGTCGCCACTATCCGCCGCCGGCGCGCGAGTCGCCAGTCAGCTCCCTGTCACAGTTCAGCGCGCCCCTGCGTCAGATTCGGACGGAGCACGAGATGCGGCGAGGCCGGCGGGCCGCAGGGCCATGTCATAAAACATTCAATAGCGAGGGCGAGAATTCCAGCCTACCCGGGCCGCCGGAGTTGAGGGGGACGTGATCATGACCGACGCTGTGCTCGGGGATGTCGAGGATATCGAGACCTGCGTTCGCGAAGGCCGCAGGCCCCGCGACAACGGCCCCTACCGCTTCCTGGTGGGCGACGCGCTCTTCCGCTTCGCCCCGGTGGTCTGCAACGACGCCAGCCACACCGGGCGCTCGCTGCTTGAACTGGCCGCCCTGACGCCGGTCGAGAGCCACGTGGTCTTCGTCGTCCAGGCGGACGGTCTGCTCGAGGAGATCCGCCTGGAAGAGACGGTCGACCTGCGCGAGGGCGTCGAGAAGTTCCTGGCGTTCAAGAGCGACCGCATTTTCCGCTTGCTGGTCAACGGCCATGACTACCAGTGGGGTGGGCCCTTCGTCAGCGGCGCAACGGTGCTGAAGCTCGCCAAGGCCGACCCGGCCGTCGACGGTGTCTGGCAGATCGGCGCCGGCGGCGAAGAGCGCCGGATCGGCGCCAGTGAACTGGTCGACCTGGCGCAGCCCGGCGTCGAGACCTTCGTCACGCGCGCCCTCGCCGGCTGACCTAACGGTTCGACCGGCGCGGCTGCGCTAGATCGGCCGCTTCATCCGCACTTCCCGCGCCGTACGGGTCGCGGAGTTCAGCACCAAGGTGTGGGTGTGCACGAAGCCGCCCTCGACCTTGACCCCGTCCAGCAGGGCGCCGTTGGTCACGCCGGTGGCCGCGAAGATCGCGTCGGCCCGGACCATCTCGTGCAGGTCGTACTTCTTGTCGAGGTCGGTGATCCCGACGCGGGCGGCGCGGGCGCGCTCGTCGGCATTGCGGAACACCAGCCGGCCCTGGAACTGACCGCCGACGCACTTCAGCGCCGCGCAGGCCAGGACGCCCTCAGGCGCGCCGCCGGACCCTACATAGAGGTCGACTCCGGTCTCGGGATCGGCGGTGTTCATTACGCCGGCCACATCGCCGTCGGTGATCAGGTAGACGCGCGCGCCGACCGCGCGCAGCCCGGCGATGATCTCGGTGTGCCGGGGACGGTCCAGGACGCAGACGGTGATCTCTGAGGGCTCGACGCCCTTGGCCTTGGCCAGCGCCTTGACGTTGTCGGCCGGGCTCTTGTCGAGGTCGATGACGCCAGCCGGGTAGCCGGGCCCGCAGGCAATCTTGTCCATGTAGGTGTCGGGCGCGTTCAGCATGGTGCCCTTAGGCGCCCAAGCCATCACGGCCAGGGCGTTGGCCATCGCCTTGGCGGTGAGCGTGGTGCCCTCCAGCGGATCGAGCGCGATGTCGATCTTGTGCTTGCCGCCCTTGCCGACCTTCTCGCCGATGTAGAGCATCGGGGCCTCGTCGCGCTCGCCCTCGCCGATGACGATCTCGCCGTCGATGTCGAGCTCGTTGAGCGCGGTGCGCATGGCGTCCACGGCGGCCTGGTCCGCTTCCTTCTCGTCGCCGCGCCCCACCAGCTTCCAGGCGGCGATGGCGGCGATCTCGGTGACGCGGACCGCGTCCAGCACCAGGCTGCGGTCGAGGGTTTCCGAACTCATCTCTTCAGCGTCTCCGGCCAGGTCTTTTCTTGCGAGGTCAAATGCGGGCGATGCGTAGCAGGCGCGGGCGATCGAGCACAGCCGGCAGACCGGCGATGCGTTCGATCGCCGCCTTCAGCACGGATTCCGCCACCGCATGGGTGGTCAGCACGATCGGAACGCCATTCGCGTTCTCCACCGGCTTCTGCAGGAAGCTCTCGATCGAAACCCCGGCCTCGGCGAGCGTCTCCGACACCGCGGCGATGACGCCGGGCTCATCCTTGACCGAGAGGCGCAAATAGGCGCGCCCGATGCTCTTGGAGGGATCGACCGGCGTAAACGGCGTGAGCTTGCCCGCGGGCGCCTGGAAGACCGGGCGCACCGCGCCGGTCATGACGTCGGCGATGTCGGCGGCGACGGCCGCGGCGGTCGGGCCGGCGCCCGCGCCGGGGCCCTGGATGAAGATCCGCCCGACCCGCGCGCCCTCGACGAAGAGCGCGTTGAGCGCCCCGCCCGCCTGGGCCAGCGGATGGGCCAGCGGCGCGAGCGAGGGATGCACGCGCACCAGGACGCCGTCCGGCGAGCGGTCCGCCGAGGCGACGAGCTTGATCCGGTAGCCGAGGTCGCGGGCGAGCTGGATGTCGAGCAGTTCGACGCCCTCGATGCCCTCGATCTCGGCGGCCGCGTAGTTCGGGGCGCAGCCGAAGGCGAGCGCGGCCAGGATGGATATCTTGTGGGCCGCGTCGAAACCGCCCACGTCCATGGTCGGATCGGCCTCGGCGTAGCCCAGCCGCTGGGCCTCGGCCAGGACGTCGGCGAAGGACCGCCCGGTCGCCTCCATCTCGGTCAGGATGTAGTTGCAGGTGCCGTTGAGGATGCCGGCCACCGACTTGATCTCGTCGCCGACCATGGCCTCGCGCATCATCTTGACGGCCGGCACCCCACCCATGACCGCGGCCTCGAACAGGAGCGGCGCGCCGTGCGCCTCGGCCAGCGCCGCCAGCTCCGCGCCATGCTCGGCGACGAGCGCCTTGTTGGCGGTGACGACGGGCTTGCCGGCGGAAAGCGCCGCCTCGACCGCGGCCTTGGCCGGGCCGTCGGAGCCGCCGATTAGCTCGACGAAGATGTCGGTCTCCGGCGAGGTCGCGAGCGCCACCGGATCGTCGAACCAGGGCAGGCCCGCGATGTCGAAGGGCCGCGGCCGCGAGCGCGAACGGGCGGAAACGCCCGTCACGCTGGCCCTGCCGCCGGCCGGCGCGAAATCGGGCCGCTCCGACAGGAACTTGAGGAGGCCCGCGCCGACGGTGCCCAAGCCGGCAACGCCGATGCGCCAGGTTTTCTGAGCGCTCATTGGGCGGCCAAGGCGTTGTGGGCGCGGGCCAGGATCTCGTCCGACTGGCTGAGGAAGCGCTTCACATTGCGCGCCGCCTGGCGGATGCGGTGCTCGTTCTCCACCAGGCCCACGCGCACATAGCCCTCGCCGTATTCGCCGAAACCGACGCCGGGCGCGACGGCCACGCCGGCCTCCTCGATCAGGAGTTTGGAGAACAGGAGCGAACCCGCCTCCTTGAACTGTTCGGGCACGGGCGCCCAGGCGAACATCGAAGCCGAGGGCGACGGGATGTCCCATCCGGCCCGCTTCATGGTCTCGACCAGGACGTCGCGGCGGCGTTTGTAGATGCCGCGGATCTCGTCGACGCAGTCCTGCGGCCCGTTCAGGGCGGCGGCCGCCGCCACCTGGATCGGGGTGTAGGCGCCGTAGTCGAGGTAGGACTTCACCCGCGCCAGCGCCGCGCAGATCCGCTCGTTGCCCACGACCATGCCGACGCGCCAGCCGGCCATGGCGTAGGTCTTGGAAAGCGAATTGACCTCGACGGCGATGTCCTTGGCGCCTTCGACCTGCAGCACCGACGGCGGCGGGTTGTCGTCGAAATAGATCTCCGAGTAGGCGATGTCGGAGATAACCAGCATGTCGTGCTTCTTCGCGAGCGAGATTGCGTCGCGATAGAAGTCGAGGTCGACGCACTGGGCGGTCGGGTTCGACGGGTAGGACAGGATCAGCACGGTCGGCGGCGGGGCGGAGTGCTTCACTGCCCGGCTGACCCCTGCCAGATAGTCCTCCGGCGACAGCGCCGGCACGTGGCGGATGACGCCGCCCGCCATGATGAAGCCGTAGGCGTGGATCGGATAGGCCGGGTTCGGGCAGACGATCACGTCGCCTGGCGCGGTCAGGGCCTGGGCCAGGTTCGCGAAGCCCTCCTTGGAGCCCAGGGTGGCGATCACCTCGCTGTCGGGGTTCAGCTTCACCCCGAAGCGGCGGTCGTAGTAGCCGGCCATGGCCTTGCGCAGGCCGCCGATGCCCTTGGAGGCCGAGTAGCGCCCGGCCTTGGGGTCACGCGCGGTCTCGATCAGCTTGTCGACGATGTGCTTGGGCGTCGGCATGTCGGGATTGCCCATGCCGAAGTCGATGATGTCGACGCCCTGGGCGCGCAAGCGCGCCTTGATGCGGTTGACCTCCTCGAGGACGTAGGGCGGGAGGCGTCGGATGCGGTGGAAATCGGGGGTCATCTGAAAGGTCTTGCGCCGCGAGCTGCCCGTGTGCGGCTTTCATCGGAGGTGAAATCGAGGATTGGATAGACTCCGGGCGGGAGCCAGCCAAGCCATGGTTCGATGAATATTCTGCCTCCGCTGGCGCTAGTGCTGGCGCGGCGGAGGCGGGGTAGCTCGCTTGCGTAGCGCCTTGGTGAAGGCCTCGGTATCCGCCGGTTGGGCGGGAGTAATCTCAGGACCCACGCCCGCGCGCGCCTCGGCGGCGAAGGTTTCGGTGTTGTTCAGCGTCCAGGTGTCGTCGGCGGTCGCCTGGGCGAGGTCGGTCCCGGCCGTCGCGATCTGGGCGGCGGCCTGGCCGTACTGGCGATGCGGCCGCACATCCTTGGGAATCGGCGGGATGCCGGTGAAGGTCGGATAGGCCGCGTCAGGCCGCACGGCGGTCGCTACCTCGGCGGCCACCGGCGAACGCGGATCGACCTTGGCGTCCTCGAACGGGTTGCCCACGCAGCCCGCCAGCAGGGCGCACGCGCCACCGCTCACCGCGAGGCGCGCAGCCAGGCTCGCGTGGCGGACGTTCACAAAAAGGCTCGACCGAACATGCATTTTCCGGTCCGGTCTTATGCGATGATCGAGACCGGCGAAAGGGCGCGCGCGCTTTCGCCGCCGGAGGAGACACCGATGAGCGAGCAAACCTCGCCCGCCAAGAACGGCAAGACCAAGGGCGGGAAGTCCGCGAAGAAGGCCGCTTCGAAGGGCGAAGGCAAGGTGAAGGCGAACGGCAAGACCAAGAGCAAGGCGAAGCCGCCGCTGCCCGAGGAGCGCTTGCCCCCAGCCGACATGCAAGGCGCGGCGGCCGCCTCCCCGGCTCTCGACATCCCCGCCATGACCGCAGAGCAGCGGGCGCAGGTCGAGAAGCTGTCCATGAACCTCGCGCGCGCGGCGCTCACCGCCCAGGGCGCGATCGCCGAAATGGCGCTGCGCCAGGCCGATCGACCCGCGGCCCTTTCGCCAGACCCGTTCCACGTGGCGCCCGCGCTGACCGAGGTGATGGGCCGCCTCGCCGCCCAGCCCGACCGGCTGATGCGCGCCCAGGCCGACCTCTTCGCCAGCTACCTCGACCTCTGGCAGGCGACGGCCCGGCGGATGGGTGGCGGAGAAGCCTCCGAACCGGTCGCCGCCCCGGCCCGCGGCGACAAGCGCTTCGCCGACCCCGACTGGGCCGAAAACCCGGTCTTCGACGTGATCAAGCAGTCCTATCTGCTGACCGCCAACTGGATGAACGGCCTCGTCGCCCAGGTGGACGACGTCGAGCCGATGACCAAGCGCCGCGTCGAGTTCTTCATGAAGATGCTCACCGACGCCTTCTCGCCGTCGAACTTCCTGGCCTCCAACCCCGCGGCGCTGCGCGAGGTGATGGCGACCGGCGGCGAAAGCCTGGTGCGTGGCATGGAGAACTTCGTCGCCGACCTGGAGCGCGGCGGCGGCCAACTCTCCATCGCCCAGACCGACTATGAGATGTTCAAGATCGGCGAGAACGTCGCGACCGCTCCTGGAAAGGTCGTGTTCCGCAACGAAATCATCGAACTGCTGCAGTTTTCTCCGACGACGGAGACGGTCTGCGAGATCCCGCTGGTGATCTTCCCGCCGTGGATCAACAAGTTCTACATCCTCGACCTTCGCCCCGAGAACTCAATGATCCGCTGGCTCGCCAGTCAGGGGATCACCGTGTTCGTCGCCTCCTGGGTCAACCCGACCGCGGAACTCTCCGACCGCACCTTCGAGGACTACATGCGCGAGGGGATCTACGCGGGCACCCAGGCTGCGATGGAGCAGTGCGGCGTCGATCGGGTGAACACCGTCGGCTACTGCATCGGCGGCACCCTGCTCTCCTCGACTCTGGCGCACATGGCCGCGCGCGGCGACAAGCGGATCGCATCGGCCACCTTCTTCGCGGCCCAGCAGGACTTCTCCGAGGCCGGCGACCTGCTGCTCTTCACCAACGAGGACTGGCTCAAGGACCTTGAGCAGAAGATGGACGAGGGCGGCGGCGTCCTCTCCGGCCAGGCGATGGCCGACACCTTCAACGCGCTCCGCGCCAACGACCTGATCTGGTCGTTCTTCGTGAACAACTACCTCCTGGGCAAGGAGCCCAAGCCCTTCGACCTCCTGTTCTGGAACTCTGACCAGACGCGGATGCCGAAGACGCTGCACATGTACTACCTGCGCAAGTTCTACGGCGAGAACGCCCTGGCGAAGGGCGAGCTGGTCCTCGACAATGTGCGGCTCGACCTGAAGCAGGTGAAGACGCCGGTCTACGTCCAGTCGTCGAAAGAAGACCACATCGCCCCCGCCCGCTCGGTCTACAAGGGCGCGAAGCTGTTCGGAGGGCCGGTGACCTTCACGCTGGCGGGCTCGGGCCATATCGCGGGCGTGATCAATGCGCCCGTCGCCAACAAGTACCAGCACTGGACCAACGAGCGCCTGCCTGCCTCGCTGGAGGAATGGCAGGGCGAAGCCAAGGAGACCGCGGGGTCCTGGTGGCCGCACTGGATCGAATGGCTGAAGGCCCGCTCGGGGGGCCAGGTCCCCGCCCGCGACCCGGCGAAGGGCAAGCTGAAGCCGCTGGGCGACGCACCCGGCGACTATGTGAAGGTCAGGAGCTGATCCTCCCTCCCTTAATGGGGAGGGTGGCGAGCGCCAGCGAGACGGGTGGGGAAGTGTGGGCCGGAGTGCTGGTCAGCGCTGGACCCGATCGCCCCACCCCGACCTCGGCTTCGCCTCGGCCACCCTCCCATTAAGGGGGAGAGTTACGTTACTAAGGTTTAATGCCAGCTACCTTGCACCGCCTAATACCTTGCGATAGGTCTTCGGCTCGCAAGGAGGCGCTGACGTGCCCGAAGCCATCGAGATCCAGCTGAAGAAAGGGGCGCTTGAGCTTTGCGTGCTCGCCCTCCTCTCGCAGCACGACAGCTATGCCTACGACATCGCAAGCCAGCTCTCCGATTCGATCGGCATGGGCGAAGGCACGATCTATCCCCTGATGCGCCGGCTGCAGAACGACCGCCTGGTCGAGACCTACCTCGTGGAGTCGCCGTCGGGGCCTTCGCGCAAATACTACCGGCTGACCGAGGCCGGAAAGGCGAGCTTCGCCTCGCAGAAGGCCGCCTGGAGCTCGTTCTCCGGCGCGGTGCAGGGCATCCTTGGAGGGGTGAAATGACCCGTCAGGCGTTCATGGCCCGACTGCGGGAGGGCCTTCGCGGCCTGCCGCCGTCGGTCCAGGCCGACATCGTTGCGGACTATGAGACCCACTTCACCGAAGGCGCGGCCGCCGGCCGCAGCGAAGAGGATGTGGCCGCAGCTCTCGGCGATCCCGGGCGCCTGGCGCGCGAGCTTCGCGCCGAGCGCGGCCTGCAACGCTGGGAGGAGGAACGGACGCCCTCCGCCGGCGCCGGCGCGGTCTTCGCCGTGCTGGGGCTGGGCGCCATCGACATCCTCTTCCTGCTTCCGATCCTGATGGGGGTCGGAGGCGCGATGTTCGGCATCGCCATCGCGGTGATCGCTGTCTTCTTCGCCGGCGGCGTGGTCTTCGCGGCCGGGCCTTTCACCGGCCTGCCCGGCGGGGCCACGGCCGCGGTCCTGGCCGGCATCGGCCTGATGTCCGGCGCGGCCTCGGTCGGGGCGGTGCTTTCGATCTGCACCATCGGCCTGGTCAATGCGCTCGTCTGGTACGGCCGCCTGCACTACCGGCTCCTGAAGCCGGCGCTCGAACCGCAAAGCGTGGGAGGCGTGCGATGATCCGCGTGCTCGTCATGATCGCCGTCACCGGCTTCCTGCTGTCGGTGGTCACCCTGTCCACGGCCGTCGCGATCGGCGGCCCGGACCTGCTCAGCCACGGCGTGTGGAACTGGGGCCGTTGGAGCTCGGACGGCGACTTCGAGATCAACGGCCACCGCTGGGGCCATCGCCACGGCGATTGGACCGAAAGCGGCCCGCAGACCACCCGCGAGATCGCCTGGAGCGGCGGCGACACCCTCGACATCGACGTGCCGGCCGACGTCCAGTTCACCCAGGCGCCCGGCCCCGGCAAGCTCACCGTCACGGGTCCGAAGGCGATGGTCGACGAGATCGAGGTCGACGGAGGACGTGTCACCTTCCGCCATCACGGCCGCATGCGGTGGGGCGACCTGACCATCGTCATGACGGCGCCGTCGGTGACCCGGTTCGAGATGGAAGGCAGCGGCAAGATCGCCATCGCCGGCTACCGGCAGGACAAGCTCGACATCGAACTCTCCGGCGACGGCGACGTCAGCGCGGCCGGCGAGGCCAAGGCCGTCTCGCTCAACATCTCCGGCTCCGGCAACGCCGACCTGGGCGGGCTGAAGGCCAGGGACGCCGACGTTGAGATCGACGGATCGGGCAATGCGACGCTCGCCCCAACCGACAGCGCCAAGGTCGACATCTCGGGCTCCGGCGACGTCACCCTGCTGACCCGGCCGGCGCGGCTGGAGAGCAACATCTCGGGGTCCGGCACGGTGGAACAGCGTGACCAGGCGGCCAGCGTCTCGCCCTCGCCTACCCCGTCGCCGTCACCCTCTCCGTCACCGAAGCACGGCAAGCAGCTCTAGGCCGGGACGAACTTCAGGGCGAGGCCGTTGTTGCAGTAGCGCAGGCCGGTCGGCTTCGGCCCGTCGGGGAAGACGTGGCCGTGGTGACCCAGGCACTGGGCGCAGTGGTACTCGGTCCGCGGCACCCCGATCGCGAAGTCCTTCTTCTCGGCCAGAGCGCCCGGGATCGCGGTGTAGAAGCTCGGCCAACCGGTGCCGCTCTCGAACTTCCAGTCAGATTTGAAGATCGGCAGGCCGCAGCCCAGGCAGACGAACGTCCCCTTGCGGTGCTCGGCGAGCAGCGGGCTGGTGCCCGGCGGTTCGGTGTCCTCGCGGCGCAGAACCTCGTAGGACGCGCGTGGCAGGCGCTTCTGCCAATCCGCGTCGGTGAGCTTGCGGAACGGCGAGGCCGCGTAGGGGTCGGCGGCCGCGAAGGCCAGGCTGGGAACCGCGGCGGCGACGGCGGACGCCGTCAGGAACCCGCGGCGTGAAAGCGGGGCGTGGGACAAGGTGCTCATGCCTGGATTACGTGGCGCCTGAGGCGAAAGTTACAAGGAATCTTCGATTTCACCGCTGTCACGACCGCGCCGCTCGTAGAGCGCGTCGGGCGTCTTCTCCTCGTTTCCGGCGCCGTCCGTCAGCTCCAGCAGGACGAAGCCGCGGTCTTCGTAGAACTTCCGGGCCCGCTGGTTCTGCTGGAAGGTCCAGAGGCGTCTGGATGAGCCATCGGCCAAGGCGCGTTCCAGCAGCTGGGCCCCGATCCCTCGGCCCTGGGCATCGGGATGCACGTAGAGCTGGTTGATCCAACCTGGCGCGAAGGCGATGTAGCCGACGATCCGACCGTCCGCCTCGGCGACCCAGATCTCGTTCTGCGGGAGCAGGGTGCGGCCCACAAAGCCCACGACGTCAGCCACGCTGTGTAGCTGCGGCAAAAACGGCAGGGAGGTGCGCATCGTGTGACGATGCAGCGCACCGATCGCCGCCGCATCGGCCGCCGTGGCGCGGCGCAGGCTCAAAGCCCCGCGCCCTCCTCCAGGCCCAGCATGAGGTTGAGGTTCTGCACGGCCGCGCCGGAGGCGCCCTTACCGAGGTTGTCGAGTAGGGCCACGAGCCGGGCCTGGGTCCGCTCGGCGTTGGCGAAAACGAAGAGCTTCATGCGGTTGGTGCCGTTCAAGCTCTCCGGATCGAGAGCGGCGACATAGCCGCCCGCGCCGGCGCGGGCCTTGGCCAGTTCGGCGCATTCCGCCCCGTCCGCGACGTCCACAAAGGGCTCGCCCATATAGGCCGCCTCCAACGCCACGTGCAGGTCGCTGGGGTCCGGCTTGCCGGGGAGCGCCCAGAGCTGCAGCGGCACCTCGACGATCATGCCCTGGGCGTAGCGGCCGACCGCCGGCGCGAACACCGGCGGGTGCTTGAGGCCTGTGTGCTGCTGCATCTCCGGCAGGTGCTTGTGCGCCAGCGTCAGCCCATAGGCGCGGAAGGCGTCGTTCGTGCCGTTGGGGGCCGGCGCCTCGAACTCGGCGATCAGACCCTTGCCGCCGCCGGAGTAGCCGGAGACCGCGTTCACCGTCAGCGGGAAGTCCGGCGGGATCAGGCCCGCCGCCACCAGCGGACGCACGAGGCCGATGAAGCCGGTCGGATAACAGCCGGGGTTCGAGACCCGCGTCGACCCGGCGATGGCGGCCCGCTGTCCGGGGCCCATCTCGGCGAAGCCATAGGCCCAGTCGCGAGCCGTGCGGTGCGCCGTCGAAGCGTCGACGATCCGCACGCTGTTGGAGGTGACCAGCGACACGGCCTCGCGCGCCGCGTCATCGGGCAGGCAGAGCACGACGGCGTCCGCGCCGTTCAGCAGCTCGGCCCGCGCATCGGCGTCCTTACGGCGCGCTGGGTCGATCGAGAGCACCTCCAGGTCGCGGCGGCCGGCCAGCCGCTCGCGGATCTGCAGGCCGGTGGTGCCGGCTTCGCCATCGATGAAGACTGTGTGGGTCATGGCCTCGGGTATCCAGACAAAGAGAAAGGGCGCCCCGGTTTCCCGAAGCGCCCTTTTCCGAAACGCGAGTTGTCGCGCGCGGCTTTAGCGCTTCGAGAACTGGAAGCTGCGTCGGGCCTTGGCCTTGCCGTACTTCTTCCGCTCGACCACGCGGCTGTCGCGGGTCAGCAGACCGTGCGGCTTCAGCACGCTGCGCAGTTCGGGCTCGTAGTAGGTGAGCGCCTTGGAGATGCCGTGGCGGATCGCGCCGGCCTGGCCGGAGAGGCCCGAGCCCTGCACGGAGACGACCACGTCGAACTGGCCCGCGCGATCGGCGAGCTCCATCGGCTGGGCGATCATCATCCGCAACACGGGACGCGCGAAGTAGACCTCCTGATCGCGACCGTTGATCGTGATCTTGCCCTTGCCGGGCTTGATCCAGACGCGGGCGATGGCGTTCTTGCGCTTGCCGGTCGCATACGAGCGGCCTTGCGCATCGACCTTGCGCTCGTGGACGACGACGTCCTCGGCCGCTTGCGTGCCCAGACCCTTCAGGGCGTCGAAACCGGTGGCGGCTTCGGGGGTGGTGGCTTCCGACATGCTTACGCGCTCCGAACGTTCTTGGCGTTCAGATCGGCGAACGCGATGGTCTCGGGGTTCTGGGCGGCGTGCGGATGCTCGGCGCTGTTGTAGATGCGCAGGTGCGTCAGCTGCTTGCGGGCCAGCGGGCTTTCCTTGGGCAGCATGCGCTCGACGGCCTTCTCGAGCACGCGCTCGGGGAAGCGGCCGCCGAGGATCTTGCCGGCGGTGCGTTCCTTGACGCCGCCCGGGTGACCCGTGTGCCAGTAGTAGATCTTGTCCTGCAGCTTCTTGCCGGTGAACTTCACCTTGTCGGCGTTGACGACGACGACGAAGTCGCCGCAGTCGACATGCGGGGTGTAATCAGCGCGATGCTTGCCGCGAAGACGGTTGGCGATGAAGGTCGCGAGGCGGCCGACCACGGCGTTCTCGGCGTCGATCACGATCCACTTCTTCTCGACCTCGGCGGGCTTCAGCGAAGCCGTGGTCTTCATCATGGGAAACTCATCCGGATCTTGGGCCGCAACAATGGGGTCGCGGCGTGAGCGGGCGCATATGCCGACAATGCTGGGCGCTGTCAACTCGCCGGCATCAAAATATACGCAAGTCTATGAAAAGACGAGATTTTCTTGATACGGTAATATATTACCGCGTCGCGCCCTTGGCCTGCGCTTCCTCGGCCAGATAGGCGGCGCTGAAAGTCTTCATCTCCTGCGCCCTGGGGATCAGCGTCGGGTAGAACTGCACGAAGGTGGTGTCCACCGCGCCGTGCTGCTCGTGGCAGGTGTTGCAGCCCGAGGTCTGCGGCAGCGGGCTGGACGGCCCCTCGCCGTTGAACGGGAAGAAGGCCCAGCCGCTCTTGAACTTCGAGCTGTCCTTGACGTGGGCCTCGATCCCCATGCGCGCGCCCTGGAACTGACCCTTCTTGTTGATCGAGCCGCGGCTCTCGCCGCCGCGCACCTCCAGCATGAAGATGGTCTTCTCCGGCCAGGCGCCGGTCTTCTGATAGGCGTCGTAGGCCGAGCGGTTGACGAAGACGTTGTCGAACATGTGGTGGTCGCCGCCCGCCGCGGCCGCGGCGTCCGAATAGGACATATCGATGCCGGTCGAGAGGTAGATCCAAGTCCGGTAGTCCTTGGGGAACTGCAGCTTGCCGTCGGAGGTGTAGGCGACGTCCGGCGCGCGGCGTTCGGCGTGAGACGCCGCCGTGGCGGCCAGCCCGCCCACGACCGCGACGGCCAGCGCCGCCGAGAAGATCTGAATCCGCGATTGCATGTGCCTCAAGCCCCTTGGAACGCCGTTCTGCCGCACTCTTTTTGAGCTGCGCCGTGAACGTCCGCAATGACGAGGAACCCGCGATTTCGGACGGGCGTCAAACGCGGCGGACCCGCCAGGCGAAGGCGACAGCCAGCACCAAGGTGAGCGCGGCCGTCAACTGGTGAACGACGCCCAGGCCGATCGGGACGCGCGCCACCAGCGTGGCGATCCCCAGCACCGCCTGCACGGTCACCAGGACAGCGACGCCCAGCCCCAGCCACTTCGACTCGAGCGGCAGGTAGCGCGAGCGCACCGCGCCAATGCCGGCGATCACGGCCGCGGCCACCAGAAGATAGGCGACCAGCCGGTGGTGGAGTTGCACCGCGCCCTGGCTGTGCGCCAGCGTCGCCCAGAGGCTTGGCGCGGCATAGTCCGCGGGGAAGGCATGGCCGGCGAACAGCGGCCAGTCGTTGTAGACCAGCCCCGCATGGTTGCCGGCGACGAGGGCGCCCAGCAGGATCTGCACATAGATCAGCGCCACGAGCGCCAGCGCCCGGCCGCCCCAGGGGCTCGGCAGCGTCTGGCGCGCGGAACCCGACCAGGCGTCGAGCGCGGTCCAGATGAGCGCCCCCAGCAGGGCGAAGGCGATGCCCAGGTGGATCGTCAGGCGTTCGGGTGCGACATAGACGCGGTCCGCCAGGCCGCTCGCAACCATCCACCAGCCCACGAGCGGCTCCAACGCCAGCAGCAGGACGACCGCCCCAAACTGCCAGAGCAGGCGGCGCGGCAGCTCGCGGCGCACGGCGAACCAGATCAGCGGCAAGAGGAAGACCACGCCCAAGAGCCGCGCCAGGAACCGATGCGACCACTCCCACCAGTAAATGAAGCGGAACTGGTCCAGCGTCATGCCGGGGTTCACGTACTGGAACTGCGGGATCGCCCGGTAGCCCGCGAACTCGGCCTGCCACGCCGCCTGGCTGAGCGGCGGCAGCACGCCGGAGATCGGCTTCCACTGAGTGATCGAGAGGCCCGAGCCGGTCAGCCGCGTCGAGCCGCCCACCACCACCATCGCCAACACCAAGGCCGCCACGACGAGCAGCCAGACGGCCACGGCGCGGGATCGGTCGGAACGCAGGAACGAGGTCATGGGCCGGAGTTTTGGAACGGGACGGCGCCGGTCAGGCGGGACTGCCCGCGCGGCCTACACCGGCGCGATGGTTGCGTCCACGCTTCCACCCCGTGGCTCGGGCCGCTAAGCACGCGCCATGAACCCGCGGCTGCGCAAACTGATCGGCCTCTTCGCCATCCTGGCCTTCCTGCTGCTCTACATCGGCCTGGTGGTGCGCATGGCGGCCTATGTCCCCAACCACGGGCCGCTGCAGTTTCTCTTCTACGCCCTGGCCGGCGTCTGCTGGGGCGTGCCGATCCTGCCGCTCATCTCCTGGATGAACCGCGGGAGCTAGCCGTTTTCGGGATTGCGGCGACGATCATCGCCCGCCTATAAGGCGCGCTCGCCGCGAGGCGTCGGAGCGTAGCGCAGCCTGGTAGCGCACTTGACTGGGGGTCAAGGGGTCGCAGGTTCAAATCCTGTCGCTCCGACCATTCGCCGGCGAGACTTCCCCCTTCAGGGTCTCAACAAAGCATCGAGCCGCTGTTTGGCGGTCTCGAGGTCGCGGAGCGCCTCCAGGAGGCTGTTCTGGTCGGCGGGCGCGCGCGCGGCGTCGCCAGCGGTCGGCGCGGCGCCCTCCCCGCTTCCCGCGCCCACCAGGCGGCGCAGGCCTTCCTCGCGGTGCAGGCGCTGGACGCCCTTGATGGTGTAGCCCTCGTCGTGCAGCAGGTGTTTCACGCCGCGCAGGACCGCGATGTCGGAGGGGCGGTAGAACCGCCGGCCGCCGGCCCGCTTCATCGGGCGGATGAACGAGAACTTGGTTTCCCAGAACCGCAGGACATGTTGCGGCACGCTGAGCTCGTCCGCCGCTTCGGAGATGGTCCGAAAGGCTTCCGGGCCCTTGGCCACGGTCTAGAGCGTCCTCACCGCGCCAGCGCCCGGTCGACCCGCGCCTTCATGACCTGGGAGGCGCGGAAGCCGATCACCCGGCGCGGCTCGATGGCCGCCGGCTCGCCGGTCTTGGGATTGCGGCCCATGCGCGCGCGCTTGGCGCGGACTTGGAAGACGCCGAAGCCGGAAAGCTTGACCTGTTCGCCGCGCTCCAGGGCCACCGACATGAGTTCGAGAACGCGTTCGACCAGCTCGCCGCAATCCTGGCGCGTCAGACCGACTTCCTCGTGGACCGCCTCGCAGAGATCGGCCCGTGTCACTGTCGCGCCCTTCATGCTCGCTACAAGTCCCCCGTGCATAGCGTCACCGTGCCCTGATTTGTCCCATCACGTCAAAGACTTCAAGCGCCGGTTTGCGCAAGGTCCTTAAGCCTAGAGGCGCAGAACGCAGGCGCCCCAGGTCAGGCCCCCGCCCATCGCCTCCAGCAGCAGCAGATCGCCCGGCTTGATGCGACCGTCGCGCACGCCCTGGTCGAGCGCAAGCGGGATCGAAGCGGCGGAGGTGTTGGCGTGCTTATCGAGCGTGGTGATGACCTTGTCCTCATCGATGCCGACACGCTTGGCGACACCCTGCAGGATGCGGAGGTTCGCCTGGTGCGGCACGAACCAGTCGACGCTGGCGACGTCGATTCCTGCATCCTCGGCTGCGGCGGTGATCGCCTCGGAGATGTTGACGACGGCGTGGCGGAAGACCTGGTTGCCCTGCATCCTGAGCTTGCCGACCTGGCCGTTGGTCGAGGGGCCGCCATCGACGAAGAGCAACTCCTGCTTGGTCCCGTCGGCGCGCAGCGCGAAGCCCAGAAGGCCGCGGTCCTCGGTGGTCCCCTCGCCGGCCACCGGCTCCATCACCACCGCGCCGGCGCCGTCGCCGAACAGCACGCAGGTGCCGCGGTCGGTCCAGTCCATCAGCCGGGTCATGGTCTCCGCGCCGATCACCAGCGCGCACTTCGAGCGGTTGCGGGCCACGAAGCCGTCGGCGACCGAGAGCGCATAGACGAAGCCGGAGCAGACCGCCTGGACGTCGAAGGCGACGCCGACCGGGCAGCCCAGCTTGCGCTGCACGATGGTCGCCACGGCCGGGAAGGTCAGGTCCGCCGTGGTGGTCGCCACAACGATCAGATCGACGTCCTCGGGCTTGCGGCCGGCGGCCTCCAGGGCGCGGCGAGCGGCGGCCACGGCCAGGTCGGACACCGGTTCGTCGTCGCGCGCCTGGTGACGCTGGCGGATGCCCGTGCGCTCGACGATCCATTCGTCGGAGGTGTCCACGAACTTGGCGAGATCGTCGTTGGTCACCACGCGGTCCGGCAGGTATCCGCCGACGCCGGTCACCGCGCTGCGCATCACGCTCGTCACTCGTCTGCTCCTTGGGCGACCTCGGCGGCAGCCTCGGCCACAGGTTCGGCGAGCGCATCCGGGAGCCGCCTCATATTCCGTTCGATCTCTGCCGTGAAGCCGCTGCGGGCCAGATCGACGGCCACGCGGATGGACATGGCGAAGTCGCGGATGGTCGCGCCGCCGTGGCACTTCAGCACGATCCCGTTCAGGCCCAGGAACGGCGCGGTCGGCGGCGGGCTCAGCCGCTCACGGAATTTCAGCAGCGCCGGGCGGGCCAGGAGCGCGCCCAGGCTCGCGAACGCCCCGCCGGTCAGCGCGCCGCGCAGTTCGGCGGTGATGAAGCGCGCGGCGCCCTCCATCGACTTCAGCGCCACATTGCCGGTGAAGCCGTCGGTGACGATCACGTCCACCACGCCGCGCGTGATGTCGTCGCCCTCGACGAAGCCGCGGTAATCGAGGTCGATCTTGCCTTCGCGCAGGACGCGGTTGGCCTCGCGGACCTCCTCGTGGCCCTTCATCTCCTCGGAGCCAACGTTGAGCAAGCCGACCGTCGGGCGTGGCACGCCGTGGGCGGCGCGGTGGAACGCCTCGCCCATGATGGCGAACTCCACCAGCCGCTCGGCGTCGCAGTCGACGTTGGCGCCCACGTCGAGGAAGGTCGTGACTCCGCGCGGCGTCGGCATGCTGGCCACCAGCGCCGGACGCTCCATGTCCACCGCCATCCGCAGGATCAGCTTGGAGATGGCCATCAGGGCGCCGGTGTTGCCGGCCGAGACCGCTGCTTGAGCCTGGCCCTCGCGGATCGCCTCGACGGTGTTCCACATCGACGTGCCCTTGCCCCGGCGCAGCGCCTGGGCAGGCTTTTCGTCCATGCCTATCACCCGCTCAGCATGGCGGACCTCGATGCGGCGCGCGGCGTCCGGATGCTTGGCCAAGCCCGCTGTGAGGGTCGGCTCGTCGCCATGCAGCAGGATGCGGACGTCTTCCGGAAGTTCGCCCAGCGCGCGCGCGACGGCGGGGATTACCACGGGCGGGCCGTGGTCTCCGCCCATGGCGTCGATGGAAATCACCAATGGCTGGGTCAAGACGGCGCTTTGGTCCTTCGACGGGTCCCGCCGGATTCGGGGGCGACGATAGCGCCCGGGCTCGGCAATGCAAACAAGCCCTTAGGCCTTCAGGGCTCGCCGCCCTTGAGTTTCTTCAGCACCGCGAAGGGCGACTCCGGCTCGTCGGGCGGGGTGTAGTCGAACGCCACGCCGGGCTTCCGCGCAAAGGGGTCGATCTCCAGCGCCAGATGCTCCACCACATAGGCGGCCAGGTCGATGGCGTCACCCTCCAACACATCCGGAGGATCGGGCGCATCGGGGTCGAACTCCAGCTCGCCGCCCGTGAGGACCGGCGCCTGTGGACTGCCCGCGGGCACGACGCGGACCTCGATTTCGCCGGCCAACGGCTGCTCGAAGTTGTCCAGCGAGACGGCGCAGATCTGTTCGACGACCGCGTCGAAACGCCCCGTGATCTCAGCCCCGTCCATCCAAGGGGTCACCGTGAGCTTGGCGGTCAATGCCGGCAGGGACTCCAGGCCGACGTCGTGGGCGACCTTGGCCCGCTCCGCCGCGTCCGGCTCCAGGACGACCTTGAGCGCGCCCTTTCCGAGCTCGTGCAGACGGACGGGCGTGGTCCAGGCGCGGCTCATGCGGCGCGCCAGTCGACCTCACCGGCCAGCAGGTGCTCCAGCGGCTGATCTGCCAGCGCCGTTCGCTGGTTCAGGACGTAGGACACGAGGCCGGGCGCGGGCTGGGGATCGGCGTCGGCATAGACCGTGCGGATGACCAGGGCGGTGAGTTCGGTGGTGTCGGGCAAGGCGGCGAAGGCCGCTTCATAGGACTTGCCGCGCCCGTAGAAAGCCTCGCCCAGCTTGCGCATCTTGCGCCCGACCGACATGTCGCCCACGCCGAGTTCGCGCAGCGCGTTGTCGAGGTCCTTCAGGTAGGTGTCGAAGAGCACCTGGGAAACCTCCGTCGCCAGCTCCCCGTGCCCGCGCAGCCGGTCCAGCAGCAGGACGACGTGCAGGCTGTAGACCTCGAACCGGCCCTCCACCGAATCCGGCGCACCGAGCTTGGAATAGAGCGCAGGGCTGCGCGATTGCTCGACGGCGCGCAGATAGAGGGCGCGGCCCGCGGCGAGCGCCGGGCGGGGTCGGAACAGTCGGTCCAGCAGCATGACGCCTCGATTTCGCCCGATCCATTCCATAAAGCCGCATTGAACTAAGGGGCGAGCGACGATAGGTCAAAGCCCACGAGCTTTTAGAGCAGGTTCCAAGCCGCATATGTCCTCCAGAACCGCCATCGCCGTCCTCGCCGCCGGTCTGTTGTTGCCGGCCGTCGCGGGAGGCCTGTCGGCCTGCGCGCCGATCACCAGCTATTCCGGCTTCCAGGCGATCGAGTCCGATCCCAAGGATGTGAAGATCGGCGCCGATACCAAGTCGACTGTGCGCGCCCGCCTGGGCTCGCCCTCGGCCACTGGCACCTTCGACCCGAACACCTGGTTCTACATGAACCAGATGAAGTCCCGCGTGGCGTTCAAGCGTCCGGAAGTGGTGGCGCGCAACATCACCGCCATCCAGTTCAACAAGGATTCGGAGACGGTGGAGACGGTCAACAACTTTACGCTCAAGGACGGCAAGGTGGTGGCCTTCAATGGCCGCGAAACCCCGACGCGCGGGCGCGAGTTGACCATCCTCGAACAGATCCTCGGCAACGTCGGCCGCGGCTCGATGATCCCGCAGGACGACGAGAGCGTCCCCGGCAACCGTCCGGGCGACCGCCGCAACTGAGCGCGAAGCGATCCCCGCGAAGGCGTGGATCCAGAATCAAAAACGCCCCGGAGATCGCTCTCCGGGGCGTCTTCGTTTTCAGGCTCGGCTGAACCCTAGCCGACCACCCCGTGCGCCAGGACCGCCAGCAGCAGCAGGGCCACGATGTTGGTGATCTTGATCATCGGGTTCACGGCGGGGCCCGAGGTGTCCTTGTAGGGGTCGCCGACGGTGTCGCCAGTCACGGCCGCCTTGTGGGCTTCGGAACCCTTGCCGCCGTAGTGGCCCTCTTCGATCAGCTTCTTGGCGTTGTCCCAGGCGCCGCCGCCCGAGGTCATCGAGATGGCCACGAAGAGACCGGTCACGATCACGCCCATCAGCATTGCGCCCAGCGAGGCGAAGGCGTCGACCTTGCCGGCGATCGCCTTGATGACGAAGAACAGCAGGATCGGGCTGACCACCGGGAGCAGCGAGGGAACGATCATCTCGCGGATCGCCGCCGAGGTCAGGATGGAGACGGCGCGGCCGTATTCCGGCTTCACCTCGCCCGTCATGATCCCGGGGTTCTCGCGGAACTGGCGACGGACCTCTTCCACCACCGATTCCGCCGCCCGGCCCACCGCCGTCATCGACAGGCCGCCGAACAGGAAGGGCAGCAGGCCGCCGAACAGCAGGCCCACCACGACGTAGGGGTTCGAGAGGTCGAAGGCGACCGCGCCCAGGCCATCGAAGAAGCTGCCCGGCGTCGCGTTGGCCGAGAAGAACTTCAGGTCCTCGGTGTAGGCCGCGAACAGCACCAGGGCCCCCAGACCGGCCGAACCGATCGCATAGCCCTTGGTCACCGCCTTGGTGGTGTTGCCGACCGCGTCGAGCGCATCGGTGGTTACACGCACTTCCGCCGGAAGGCCCGCCATTTCGGCGATGCCGCCGGCGTTGTCGGTGACCGGACCGAAGGCGTCCAGCGCCACGATGAAGCCGGCCAGCGACAGCATCGAGGTGGTGGCGATGGCGATGCCGAACAGGCCCGCCAGATTGTAGGTGACGATGATGCCGATGATGATCGTCAGCGCCGGCAGCGCCGTCGATTCCAGCGACATGGCGAGGCCCTGGATCACGTTGGTGCCGTGACCGGAGACCGAGGCCTTGGCCACCGACTTCACCGGACGGAAGCCGGTGCCGGTGTAGTACTCGGTGATCACCACGATGGCGGCGGTGACGGCGAGGCCGGTGATGCCGCACCAGAATAGGCTCATGCCGTCGAAGCTCTTGGTCCCGACGGTCATCGGCGCGGTGACCAGCTTGTTCATCACGAAGTAGATCGCGACCACCGACAGGACGCCGGTGACGATCAGGCCCTGGTAGAGCGCGCCCATGATGTTGTTGGACTTGCCCAGGCGCACGGCGAAGGTGCCGATGATCGAGGTGACGATGCAGACGCCGCAGATGGCCAGCGGCAACAGCATCATGTTGGTGACCACTTCCGTGCCCGCACCGGCGAAGAAGATCGCCGCCAGCACCATGGTGGCGACCGTGGTCACCGCGTAGGTCTCGAAGAGGTCGGCGGCCATGCCGGCGCAGTCGCCGACGTTGTCGCCCACGTTGTCGGCGATGGTCGCGGCGTTGCGGGGGTCGTCCTCCGGGATGCCGGCCTCGACCTTGCCCACCATGTCGCCGCCCACGTCGGCGCCCTTGGTGAAGATGCCGCCGCCGAGACGCGCGAAGATCGAGATCAGCGAGGCGCCGAAGCCCAGCGCCACCATCGAATCGATCACTTCACGGCTGGTGTTCACGTGGCCCAACGGGCCGGTGAGGATCGCGTAATAGCCGGCGACACCGATCAGGGCGAAGCCCGCCACCAGCATGCCGGTGATGGCGCCCGAGCGGAACGCCAGCGACAGGCCCTTGGCCAGGCCTTCGGACGACGCCTGGGCGGTGCGCACGTTGGCGCGCACCGAGATCAGCATCCCGACGAAGCCCGCCGCGCCCGAAAGCACTGCGCCGGTGGCGAAGCCGATGGCCGCCAGCGGGCCAATCAGGAAGAAGACGGCGATCAGGATGACCACGCCGACCGCCGCGATCGCGGTGTACTGCTTGTTCAGATAGGCCTGCGCACCCTCTTGGATGGCGGCGGCGATCTCCTGCATCTTCGCGTTGCCGGGCGAGGCCCGCAGCAGCGACGCGGTCTGCACGGCGCCGTACAGCACGGCCAGCAGGCCGGCTCCGATCACCAGCATCAATATCGAACTCATTTCGTGCGCACCCCTTTGCGATCGCGCGGAGGGGGATCGACGGCGACGCAGGTGCGCAGCCCCGGCTCTCTCCCAGCCCCTAGATTTCCCAAGAAACGGAGCGCGCTCTCTCTAACGGCCCCGCCTAAGTGGGCCGGAAAGTGCCAAAGTTGGACAGTGCATGCAACCGGCGTCGCCAAACGCCTGTTTGAGGCCGCCCCGGGCCTAGGACCGGGGCGTCGAAACGTGCTTTTGCGGGGCCTGCGAGGTGACGACCACCGAGCTTACGATGCCAGGCCCGGTGATGGCTGCGGCGTCCCGCGCCACGGCCGCGGAAAGCTTGGCCTCGTCGATCTTTTCCCAGTCCTTCGGGATGACGAAGGGCGTGCGGTGCCCGTCGCGGACCAGCACGTCGCGGAAGTCCGGCTCCTTTTCGCGGATCTTGATGACGTCCGCGCCGCGCGTGAGGTTGATGCGCACGTAAACGAAGACGTAGTTGACCAACTGGCCGCCCACGACAATCGGCAGGGCCACCGGCTGGAGGTCGACGTACTGACCGACCTCCTTGGGTTTTTCGGGCTTCTCCCCGGCGCGCACGCCGCCGGCGGCGATCACCAGCGGAAGGGCAAGAATCAGCAGGCGCTTGATCATGCGCCGAGCGTAGCCGCGCGCGGGTTTCCGCATCGTTGAAGGCAGCGTGACCGCACCCGCCCCGAGTGATACCCTTGGTATTCCTCAAGGGGAGGAGTTCAGGTGATGCTTCCGAATCGCCGCCAGGCCGCCACGCGCCTGATCGCCGCAGGCGCCGCAGCCCTGCCGCTATCCCGCGCCGTCGCCCAGATCCATGCCGACGGGCCCGCCCTCGTCGATGAGGCGCCGACCAAGATCGACACCGGCCACGACAACTTCGAACACATGATGGGCCCGGTGATGATCAACGGTCAGGGACCGTTCCAATTCCTCATCGATACCGGCGCCAATGTCTCCTGCGTTTCGCGCGACCTGGCGCAACGGCTGATGCTCGCCGAGCTGCCCCCCGCCCGCGTGCACACCATCGTAGGCGTCCGCGAGCGTCCCGGCGTGATGATCGACCACCTGCAGGTGGGCGAGCGCAAACGCAAGTCGGTGCGCGCCGCGTCCCTGCCCCTCACCGACGGCCTCGACGGCGTGCTCGGCATTGACTGGCTGACGGGCCAGCGGCTGGAACTCGGCTTCAAGGCCAAGAGCCTGGCGATCACCCGCTCGCGGGAAGACGTCGCCCGGGAGGGCAGCGCCGTGGTGCCGGCGCGCCGCAGGCTGGGCCAACTCACGATCATCGATGCCGACGTCAGCGGTAAACGCATCAACGCCATCATCGACTCCGGCTCGCAGATGACGATCTGCAACACTGCGCTACGCGAGTTGGTCGCCGCGTCCGACCGCCGCCATGGCCGCGTCGACCCCTATCTGCGCCTGAAAATGGAGACCCTGATAGGCGAGCAGTTCTGGGGCGAGCTGCTCTATGTGCCGTTCATGCGCCTGGGCGGCCTGCACCTCGGCAACGTGCCGGTGGTCTATTCCGACATGCACGTCTTCGACATCTGGGATCTGAAGAGCAAGCCGTCTGTCGTGCTCGGCATGGATCTGCTCACCCAGTTCGACACCGTCGCCATGGACTTCGGCCGATCGCAGGTGCGCTTCGACGTCGCCGAGCAGGCGATGCCACCCGCCCCGCCGTTCCGCTCTGCGGCGATCAGTTCGCCCGACGCTTAGGCTTGCCGCCGCCCCTGGCCTTGGGCCCGTGGGCGGGATTGACAGGCCGGGGCCCCGAACCGCGATTGGGCGGCGGACGCGGACCGCGCGGGCGATCGGCGGCCGGCGGCGCGGCGGCCGGCTCGATGCGGATGTCGCCTTCCGCCGCTCCTTTGATCGCCTGACGGAAACGGGCTTCGGTCTCCGCGACGATCTCGAACTTGGTCTCGCGGTCGAAGATGCGGATCTGGCCGATGTCCTTCTTGGTCACATGGCCCAGGCGGCAGATCAGCGGGATCAGCCACTTCGGGTCGGCGTTGTTCTGGCGGCCGATCGGCATGCGGAACCACTCGGCGCCCGCGCCGCCGTCTGCCTGCGGCGGGCCGCCCCGGCCCTCACGCATGGGGTCGTAGGCCGACCCGCCGCGCGGCTTGGCCGAGGGGATGAGCTGGCCCGTCTCGCGGACGTCGTCGAACAGGTCCTCCGGCTCCGGCAGGCGCTGGCGATGCAGCCGGATCAGCGCCGCGGCGACGGCTTCGGGCGAGCGGTCGGCCAGGATGCGGCGGGCCAGGGTCAGGTCGTCGTCTGACGGCGGCTCGGTGAGGATCGGGTCGTCCAGCAGCCGCTGCTGGTCCTTGGCGCGGATTTCCTCGGCGAGCGGCGGGCCTGACCAGCCGGCGTCGATGCTGGCGCTGTCCAGCAGCCGCTCGGCGAAGCGGCGCTTGTTGTAGGGCACGACCAGGACGGAGACGCCCTTCTTGCCCGCCCTGCCCGTCCGGCCGCTCCGGTGCAGCAAACCGGCCTTGTTCACCGGCAGGTCGGCGTGGATCACCAGCCCAAGGTCCGGCAGGTCCAGGCCGCGGGCCGCGACATCGGTGGCGACGCAGGCACGCGCATGGCCGTCGCGCAGCGCCTGCAGGGCGTCGGCCCGCTCCTTCTGACTCAGCTCGCCGGAGAGCGCCACGGCGGCGAAGCCGCGTTCGCGGAGCGCCGCGTGCAGCCGCTTCACGCCCTCGCGCGTGGCGCAGAACACCAGCGCGCCGGGGCTTTCGAAATAGCGTAGCAGGTTGACGACGGCGTGCTCGACGTCGCCCGGCGCGACACGGACGGCGCGGTACTCGATATCCCCGTGCGCCTCGTCGCGACGCAGGGTGTCGATGCGCACGGCGTCCTTCTGGTAGCGGCGGGCCAGCGCGGCGATCTCGCGGGCGATGGTGGCGGAGAACAGGAGGGTGCGCCGCGCGGGCGGCGTGGAGTCGAGGATTGCCTCCAGGTCTTCGCGAAAGCCCAGGTCGAGCATCTCGTCGGCCTCGTCCAGCACCACGGCTTCGAGGGCGGAGAGGTCGAGCGCGCCACGCTCCAGGTGGTCGCGCAGGCGGCCCGGCGTGCCAACCACGACGTGAGCGCCGGCCTGCAGCGCGCGGCGCTCGGCGCGCGGGTCCATGCCGCCGACGCAGGTCGCCACCTTCGCGCCAGCCTGGGCGTAGAGCCATTCGAGCTCGCGGCTGACCTGCAGCGCGAGTTCCCGAGTCGGGGCCACGACCAGGGCCAGCGGGGCCTCGGCTCGCCCGAACCGCTCGGCCTCACCCAGCAGGCCGCGGCCCACCGCCAGGCCGAAGGCCACGGTCTTGCCCGACCCGGTCTGGGCGGAAACCAGCAGGTCGCGGTCGTCCGCCTCGCGCAGGACGGCGGCCTGCACGGGCGTGGGCTCGAGGTAGCCCTGCTGTTCGAGGGCGCGCGCGAGCGCGGGATGGGTGGGCGGAAATGGCATCGGAGGTCCTTGGGGCCGCGTGCGAAGCCGCGGCGGACGCGCCAAAAGCCGTAGCACGGCTCACAAAGCAACCCCAAAGGCCGCTAGAGGTGCCGCCAGCCGCCCTGCGCGACGTCCAGCCGCACGCCGTCCAGCCGGATCTCCAGCGCCGAGCCGGCAGTCATTTCGCCAATCGCCGTAAAGCCGTCGGGCGCCGCACCGTTCGCCGCGCAGACCACCTCATAGTCGTCGCCACCCGTCGCCAGGCGCGTCAGGGCCGCGGCGCGGTCCGCCTGGGCCTCCAGCCACTGCCGCGCGGCCGGCGACAGCGGTAGCGCGTCGAGGTCGATGTGCAGGCCAAGGCCGCTGGCCTCGGCGATATGGCCCGCGTCCGCGACCAGGCCGTCCGAGACGTCGGCCGCCGCGGTCGCTCCGCCCCGCAGGCTGTCGCGCAAGTCCAGTCGCGGGTTCGGCAGGCGGTAGCGATCGGCCAGCCAGCCGCCGGGATCCTCGATTTCGCCGCGCGCGGCCAGCAGGCCCAGGGCCCCATCGCCGATGGTTCCGCTGACCGCCAGGACGTCGCCGACGCGCGCCCCGGCGCGCCGCACCATGCGGCCTTCCGGAACCCAGCCGAGCGCCGTGAGGCTCGCGGTGAAAGGGCCAGACGTGGACACTGTGTCCCCGCCCATCAGCGCCACGCCGAACGCCCTCAGGTCTTCGCCGAGGCCCGCCGCAAAAGCCTCGCGCTCCGCCCCCCCGAAGGCTTCGGGCCAGGCGACGGCCAGGAAGCAAGCGAATGGTTCCGCGGCCTTGGCGGCCAGGTCGGAGAGGTTCACCCGCAGGAGTTTGCGCGCCACCAGGTCGGGCCGCTCGCCCGCCGGAAAATGCACGCCCTCTACGATGGCGTCCTTGGTCACCACCAGGTCGAAGCCCGGCCGCTGCGGCACGACCGCAGCGTCGTCCAGGAGGTCGAAGGCGCCCGCCACGCCGCCGGTCAGGGGCCGGAACAGCCGGGCGATCTCAGAGAACTCGTCAGCGCCGGACATCGGCTCCGCCTTCAGTTCCGCGTGTCTTGCGCCACCGCGTCCAGGGCGCCGTTCACGAAGCCGGGCTCCGGCCCTTCGAAGAAGGACTTGGCCAGCTCGACGTACTCGTCGATCACCACCTCGGTCGGCACGTCGGGGCGATGGCCGAGCTCATAGGCGCCGGCCCGCAGGATGGCGCGCGCCGTGGCGTCCAGGCGGTCCAGCCGCCAACCCGAGGCCAGTCGCTTGGCGATGGCCCCGTCGACCGCCTTCTGGTGCTCCACCACCCCGCGCACAAGGTCGGCGAAGAAGGCCTCGTCGGCCTGGGCCAGGGTCACCTCCTCGCCGGGTTCGCCCGGGACGGTGCGGTCGAAGCGATGCTCGGCGAACTCGCGGATGACGGCCTCCGCGCCGACGCTGGAGACCTCCATCTGGTAGAGGGCTTGGACCGCGGCGAGCCGGGCGACCGAGCGGGCCTGCTTGGGCGCACCTGTCTTGGACTCGGCGGTCATCGCTTGCCGGCCAGAAGCTGCTGGCGAAGCGCGACCATGGTCAGCGCCGCACGCGCCGCGCCGCCGCCCTTGTCACCCTCGCTCGCCTTGGCGCGCGCCCAGGCCTGGGCCTCGTCCTCGACGGTCAGGATGCCGTTGCCGATGCACAGCCGCTTGCCGACCGTCAGCTCCATGATGCCCCGTGCAGACTCGTTCGACACGATCTCGAAGTGATAGGTCTCGCCGCGGATCACGGTCCCCAGGGCCACGTAGCCGTCGTAGGGCGCCGCGGTGGCCGGGCGGTGACCGCTTTCCTCAGCCATGGCGATGGCGCCGGGAATCTCCAGCGCCCCGGGCACGGTCACGATGTCATAGGCCGCCCCATAGGCGTCCAGCGCGTCGGTCGCGCCCCTCAGCAGCTCATCGGCCAGGTCTGAATAGAAGCGCGCCTCGACGATCAGGATGCGGGTCTTGTCTTCGCTCATCGGGGCCCCTTCGGCGTGAGGCCAACGCTTTAGGCCGTTTCGCGCCAGCGGGCGAGATAGCGCGCCAGCATGTCGATCTCCAGGTTCACGCGCGCGCCGGGTTTGAGCTCGCCCAACGTTGTCACGTCCCATGTGTGCGGGATCAGGTTCACGCCGAACACGTCGTCCTCGACCTCGTTAACCGTCAGGGACACGCCCTCGACGGTGATCGAGCCCTTGGGGGCGATGAAGCGGTGCAGCGGCCGGGGCGCGCGGATGCGCACGCGGTGCGAGCCGCCCTCGCTCTCCACTGACAGCACCTGACCCACGCCATCCACGTGGCCCGAGACGATGTGGCCGCCGAGTTCGTCGCCGACGCGGGCCGCGCGCTCCAGGTTCACCCGGCGGCCTTCCGTCCAGCCGTCGAGGGTCGTCAGCGACAGGGTCTCCCCGGAAACTTCGACCGCGAACCAATCCTCGCCCTTCTCGACCACCGTCAGGCAGCAGCCGGCGTGGCTGACCGAGGCGCCGATGTCGATCGTCGCAAGGTCGAAGGCGGTCTCGATCTCGAAACGGCGGTCGCGGTTGGTCTCTCGCACGTTCCGCACGCGTCCGACGTCGGTGACGATTCCGGTGAACATTCAGATCCTCGTGTAGCGTTCCCAGAGGTCGTCGCCGACCTCCAGGACCTCCGTGCGCCTGAAGTGGGGCGCCTCGGCGAGCGTAGCAACCGCCAGCGCGCCTATGCCCGGGCGGCCCTCTCCGCCGATCAGCACCGGCGCCCGGAACCACTCCAGGGCGTCGACGAGACCGCAGCGGACAAAGCTCGCCGCCACCTGGCCGCCGCCTTCCACGAAGAGCCGGGCCAGACCCTCTCCGGCCAAGGCCGCCACCACGGTCTTGAGCTCTGGCCGGTCCTCGCCGACCGCGCGGACACGGATCACCCGGACGCCCGCGGCGATCAGTGCGGGATCGGCCTCGCCGGTGGCCACCACATAGGTCGGAATGTCCCGGGCGGTCTTGGCGAGCTTGCAGTCCGGCGAAAGCCGTTGACGGCTGTCCAGCACCACCCGCGCCGGCTGCCGTCCGCCATAGCCGGGCAGGCGCACCGTCAGTTCGGGATCGTCGGCCAGCGCGGTCTCGGCGCCGATCACTACCGCATCGTGCTCGGCCCGCAGGCGGTGCACAGCCTCCCGCGAGGCCGGCCCGGTGATCCAGCGGCTGAACCCCGCCACCGTCGCGATGCGGCCATCCAGAGATGTGGCGAGCTTGAGAGTGACAGGCACCGTCGCCTAGTCCTCGGCCTCCGCGGCTTCGGCCAGGCCCTCCGCGCCGAGGAACTTGGCGAAGTCCTGGGTCTCGCGGAAGTCACGGTAGACCGAGGCGTAGCGGACGTAGGCCACGTCATCGAGCGCCTTGAGCTGTTTCATGACCAGCTCGCCGACCGCCGAGGACGGAAGCTCCGTCTCGCCCATGCTCTCGAGTTGCCGGACGATCGAGGAAATCATCCGCTCCACCCGCTCCGGATCGATAGGCCGTTTGCGGATAGCGACGGCGATGGAGCGGGCCAGCTTGTCGCGCTCGAAGGGCGTGCGACGGCCCGAGCGCTTGAGGATGGTAAGCTCGCGCAGCTGCACGCGCTCGAAGGTGGTGAACCGGCCGCCGCATTCCGGGCAGAGCCGGCGGCGTCGGATGGCGGCGCCGTCTTCCGACGGGCGGCTGTCCTTCACCTGGCTTTCGGCGTGACCGCAGAACGGACAACGCATGATCTGGCCCCCTTCGGCCTAGCGACCCCTATCCGTTGTAGATAGGAAAGCGCGCCGTCAAGGCCAGGACTTCGCCGCGGACCTTCTGTTCGACCGCCGAATTGTCGCCGCCGGCCGCCACGCCGTCCAGCACCTCGCCGATCCAGGTCCCCACTTGGCGGAACTCCGCCGGGCCGAAACCGCGTGTCGTGCCGGCCGGCGAGCCCACCCGCAGGCCCGAGGTCTGCATCGGCGGCAGCGGATCGAAGGGGATGCCGTTCTTGTTGGTGGTGATGCCGGCCCGCTCCAGCGCCACCTCGGCGTCGGCCCCGCTCACGCCCTTCGGCGTCAAGTCGACCAGCATCAAATGACTGTCGGTGCCGTTGGAGACGATCTTGAAGCCGGCGGACTGCAGGCTGTCCGCCAACGCGCGGGCGTTCTCGATCACCTGGTGCGCGTAGAGCTTGAACTCGGGCTTGAGCGCCTCGCCGAAGGCCACGGCCTTGGCGGCGATCACGTGCATCAGCGGGCCGCCCTGCAGGCCGGGGAAGACCGCAGAGTTGATCTTCTGGTTCCACTTCTTGGAGTTGGTCATGATCATGCCGCCGCGCGGGCCGCGCAGGGTCTTGTGCGTCGTCGTGGTGACGATGTGGGCGTGCGGGAACGGGTTCGGATAGGCGCCGCCCGCGATCAGGCCCGCGTAGTGCGCGACGTCGGCCATCAGCACCGCCTCGACCTCGTCGGCGATGGCGCGGAACTGTGCGAAGTCGATAGCCCGCGAATAGGCCGAGCCGCCGGCGATGATCACCTTGGGCTTTTCCGCGCGGGCGACTTCCCAGGCCTGGTCGTAGTCGATCAGGTGATCTTGGGCCCGAACACCATAGGCCACCGGGCGGAACCACTTGCCGGACTGGTTGACGCTCTTGCCGTGGGTCAGGTGGCCGCCGGCGGCTAGGTCCATGCCCATGAAGGTGTCGCCCGGGCTCATGGTGGCCATGAACACGGCCTGGTTGGCCTGGCTGCCGGAGTGCGGCTGCACGTTGACGTATTCACAGCCGAACAACTGCTTGGCGCGCTCGATGGCCAGCGTCTCAGCCTGATCGACCACCTCGCAGCCGCCGTAGTAGCGTTTGCCCGGATAGCCCTCGGCGTACTTGTTGGTCAGGACCGAACCCTGCGCCTCGAGCACGGCGCGCGAGACGATGTTCTCAGATGCGATGAGCTCGATCTGGTCCTGCTGCCGTTTCAGCTCGGCGTCCAGGATGCGGGCCAGGTCCGGATCGCCCTCAGCGACGCCATGACCGAAGAAGTCGCCGGCCGCGGACTTGGAGGGTGTGGACTGGGCTTGCACGTTGAGCGTCAAGGGCGGGGCCTTTCGAGCTGGGGCTGAGTCTGCAGCGGAGAGCGCTCTTTACCCCCAAACCGCGGTTCCCTCCACCGCCCGCAGATCGGCCGGGAACAATCTTAGGTCGCAGGCGTTTGCCCCTTCACTCGGGGTGCAGGCTTTGACCTGCGGTGCGGGTAGTTGGCGTCAAAATAAGGGGGATCCACCCTATGAGTGTTGCACCGGACCCGAAGGGGCCTTCGGGCGAGGATTTGCTGCGGCTCGGCAGTGGAATCGTAGCAGCCTATGTGAGCCGCAATTCGGTAGCGGCGGAGGCTGTGCCGGAGATCATCCGTACTGTGCATCAGGCGCTCGAAAGCCTGTCCCGCGACGCCCCGCCGACGGTCGACGAGCGCCCGAAGCCGGCCGTCTCCATAGGCCGCAGCGTCCAGCAGGATTTCATTGTCTGCCTGGAGGATGGGAAGAAGCTCAAGATGCTCAAGCGCTATCTGCGCTCGCGCTACGACATGAGCCCTGACGAGTACCGCAGGCGGTGGGGCCTGCCGCCGGACTATCCGATGGTCGCGCCGGCCTACGCCGCCCGGCGCTCCGATTTCGCCAAGCAGATCGGGCTTGGCCGCGGCGTGCGCCGACGGAAATGACCATGCAGAGCCCGCCCGACGAACTGCGCCCCTTCAGCGCCAGCGGTTACGAGATCTTCGACGAGGACTTCGCCGACACCGGCGAGGTGGTGATCTGGTCGCGGGCGCCGCACACGCCTAGATTGGGTGATCGGTTCAACATCGACACCCACGGCGCGCTTCGCGAACTGGCGGTGGACGAAGTCCGCACCTTCAAGGGCGGTTGGTCGGTAACCTGCCGCGCGGGCCTGGCTTAGGGGTTTTGCCGCCGCCAGGAGAGGTCTAGCGTTCCGAAAACCGCGAGGAACGCCCATGAGTGTGACAGCCCTGTCCGCCGGCTGGACCGGCAAGTTCCGCGAGCCCCGCAACTCGGCCGCCGAGGTGAAGGGTTCGATCCACGACGACGCCACTGCGTCCAAGCTGGGCTTCAAGGGTGGCACCGTGGCCGGCTCGATTCACATGGACCAGTTCGTCCCCGGCCTGGTCGAGCTCTACGGCGAGCGCTGGTTTGAGACCGGCGCGATGTCGCTCTATTTCACCCAGGCGACCGTCGACCGCGAAGCCGTGCAGGCGAGCATCGAGCCCGGCGAGGACCACGCGCGCCTGACCATGCACAACGAAGCCGGGGCGCAGATTTGCGAGGGCACGGCGACGCTCGGCCGCGATCCGCAGTCGGAACTCGCCCGCCGCATGGCCGGCCAGACGCCCGCCGAGCCTTCCAGCTTGCGGATCCTGAAGGACATGGCGGTTGGCGAGGAACACCGCGACATCCCGGTGCGTATCGAGCCGGAGCACCTGGCAGCCTATCTGGAGCGCATCACCGAGCCGATGGCGGCCTACCGCGACGACGGCGTCCTGTCGCCCGCCCAGCTCGTCCACCTGGCGCACATGACCCGCAAGCAGGTGCTGGCCAAGGCCGCCCAGCCGTCGGTGGGCCTGTTCGGCGCGTTGGAAGTGGAAGCCATCGCCGGCCCGATCCGCGCCGGCGTCGACTATTTGGCGCGCACGAAGACGCTGAAGTTCTCGGAGAGCCCGCGGACAGAGAACGCCTGGTACGAGGTCGTCTTCACCGGCAAGGACGGCGGACCCGACCTTGGCCGGGTGCTCTATCTGCTACGCTTCATGAAGGGCTCTTCGCCCCTCTGGGCGTCCTAGGCGGCGACGCCGCCGACCCGCTGGACGTTGCAGCGGACCCAGAGGGTCTCGAGCGCGTCGACCAGGGCGTCCATCATCTCGTCGGTGTGGGCCGGCGATGGGGTGAAGCGCAGGCGCTCGGTTCCGCGCGGCACGGTCGGGTAGTTGATCGGCTGGACGTAGACGCCGTGATCCTCCAGCAGGATGTCGCTGATCAGCTTGCAGTGGACGGCGTCACCCACCAGCACCGGCACGATGTGGCAGACGCTCGGCATCACCGGCAGGCCGGCCTTGATCAGCCGCGCCTTCAGGGCCGCGGCCCGCTCCTGGTGGGCGACGCGGATCTCGTTGTGGTCCTTGAGGTAGCGGATCGAGGCCACCGCGCCCGCGGCCAGCGCCGGCGGGATCGAGGTCGTGAAGATGAAGCCGTCGGCGAAGCTGCGGATGGCGTCGACGATCATCGCGTCGGCGGCGATGTAGCCGCCCATCACGCCGAACGCCTTGCCGAGCGTGCCTTCGATGATGTCGATCTCGGCCATCACCCCGTCGCGCTCGGCGACGCCGGCCCCGCGCGAGCCGTACATGCCGACCGCATGCACCTCGTCGAGGTAGGTCATGGCGCCGTACTTCTTGGCCAGCGCCACCGTGCCCGGCAGGTCGGCGATGTCGCCGTCCATGGAATAGACGCTCTCGAAGGCGATCAGCTTTGGCTTGGCCGGGTCGGTCGCCGCCAGCAGCTCCTCCAGGTGTTCCAGATCGTTGTGGCGGAAGATGTGCCGCTCGCCGCCGCGGCCGGCCTTGATGCCGCTGATCATCGAATTGTGGTTCAGGGCGTCGGAGAAGACGACCAGCCCGGGCAGGATCTTGTAGAGCGTCGAGAGCGAGGCCTCGTTGGAGACGTAGCCCGAGGTGAACAGCAAGGCCGCTTCCTTGCGGTGCAGGTCGGCCAGCTCACGCTCCAGCTCGACGTGGTAGTGCGTGGTGCCGGAGATGTTGCGGGTGCCGCCGCTGCCGGCGCCGGCCTCGTCGATCGCCTGCTTCATGGCGTCGGTGACGACCGGGTTCTGGCCCTGGCCGAGATAGTCGTTGGAGCACCAGACGATGACCTCGGATTCGCTGCCGTCGCCGCGCGTCCAGGTGGCGCGCGGGAACTCGCCGCGATGGCGCTTCAGGTCGGCGAACACCCGATAGCGCCCCTCGGCGCGGATGCTCTCAAGAGCGCTGGCGAACGCGGCCTTGTAATCCATCGACTTGTCACCCGGTCCCGCGTTCGACGTCTTGCGCAGGTAGCCGGTTCCCTTTGATGCGCCCGGGTTTTCGCACCGCGGGCGGATGTTGTCCATAACGCCGGGCGTCGCTGGACACGCCGTTTTGTCACGGACGCGCGATTTTTATAAACGTCGGTTACCTACCGCGTATTTCAAGCCGGAGACCGACCCCGGAAGAGTTCCAGGATCGCCGAGAAATCCTTGCCCCCGCCGCCGAGCCGGTCGAACAGGGCGTAGAGCCCTTCGGCCTGGGCGCCCAATGGAGTGGCGGCGCCGGCCTTGGCGGCGGCTTCCTGCGCCAGCTTCAGGTCCTTCAGCATCATGGCCGTGGCGAAACCGCCCTCGTAGTTGCGATTCGAGGGCGCAGCCGGCACCGGGCCCGGCCACGGGCAATAGCTGGTCAGGCTCCAGCTCTGGCCGGAGGACTTCGAGGCGATGTCGAAGAACCGCTCGGCGTCGAGTCCCAGCTTCTCGGCCAGGGCGAACGCCTCGCAGGTGGCGATCATGGTCGCGCCCAGCACCATGTTGTTGCAGATCTTGGCCGCCTGCCCCGCGCCATGGTCGCCAGCCCGGATGATGGCCCGGGCCATCGGGCCGATGACTGCCTCGACCGCCGCGAAATCCGCCTCCGCGCAACCCACCATGAAGGCGAGCGTGCCGGCGTCCGCCCCAGCCTGGCCGCCAGAGACAGGTGCGTCGGCGAAACGGAACCCCGCCGCGCTGGCTTGGGCTGCAACCGCCCGCGCGCTTTCCACGTCGATCGTCGAACAGTCGATCAGCAGCGCAGAAGGCTTGGCGTTGGGCAGGACTTCGTTCGCATAGATCGCGCGGACGTGCTGGCCGGCCGGCAGCATGGTGATGACCGCCTCGGCGTCCTTCACCGCCGCCGCGGCGGAGCCTGCCGCTTTGCAGCCCGCAGCCACCGCCCGCTCCAGGGCGGCGGCCGACAGGTCGAAGGCCAGGACCTCATGACCCGCCTTGGCCTGGTTGGCAGCCATGCCGCCGCCCATATTGCCGAGGCCGATGAAGGCGATGCGGGTCATGAAATCCTCTTTGACTTACTGAAGGCTACTTAGGCTTGCGGAACTTGTAGATGAACTGATCGGTCTTGCCGCGGATCGACGGGTCGAACACCGGCTTGGTGTGGTCGTCGGCCGGGTTGGCCAGCACCTTGCTCTCGCCCTCGAACTTGAAGCCGGCGGCCTCGACCTGCTTCTTGACGATCGCCGGGTCGATGCGGTGCAGCTTGTCCTGCGGGTCGGGCGCGGCGCCGGTGGCCGCCACGTGGTCGAGCACGATGAAGACGCCGCCCGGCTTCAGGGCGTCGAAGATCGCCTTGTCGAACTTCACCATGTCGATGTTCGGGATGTTGTTGGCGTCGTGATAGTTCTGCGCCGTCCAGACGAGGTCCGCCTTGGTGGGGATCGAGATGCCCCCCGCCAGCGGCAGGTGAATGGATTTCACGTTCGAATAGTTCGGATCGGCGGCGATGGTGTCCTGCGCCGGCGGCGGGGGCGGCTTGGCCGGATCGGTCGCCGGGCGCGGCGGACCGCCGACGGCGTAGACCGTGCCCTTGGGGCCTACGGCCTTGGAGAAGATGCGGGTGAAGTAGCCGCCGCCGGGAATCAGGTCGACCACCGTCTGACCCTGCTTCACGCCGGCGAACTCGAGCATCTCAGCGGGCTTGCGGTTGGCGTCGCGCGAGCTATCCGCCTCGGGGCGTCCCTTGTCGGCCACCGCGGCCAGCTGGTTCGCGTCGGGCTTGGCATAGGCGCCCCCAGCGCAGAGCAGCGCGCAGGCCGCGGCCGCGCCCAGCATGAGCTTGGAATTCATTGATCGTCCTCCCTGTGGCGGAGCTCGCCGCGCCGCCTGCCGTCAAGGTAGAGGCGTCCACTCCTCAGCGGAAGGCAGGGGCGCGAAAATCCCGTCGAGCATCGCTTCGGTGACGCCTTCCAGGGTCGGCGGATCCCACTTGGGCGCGTTGTCCTTGTCGACGATCACCGCCCGCACGCCCTCCAGGAAATCGTGCCGCTGAACGACCCGCGCGCCGATCCGGTACTCCATCGCCATGTTGTCGGCGAAACGCTTCATCGCCCCGCCCAGTTGGAGCTGGCGGAACGCGACCTTCATGGTCTGGGGGGACTTGGTCTTCAGGACCGCGAGCTGCGCGCGCGCCCAGTCGGTGTCCGCCGCCTCGAGGCCAGCGACGATGGCCTCCACGCTGTCGCCGGCGAACAGGCGGGCGATCTCGTCCTGGTGGTCGGCCAGCGGCGGGCGGCCGGCGTCGGCCTCGAACTCGGTCAGGATCGTCTCGATCGAGGCAGGATCGGCGACGATCCGCGCCTTCAACTCCGGCAGCCGCGCGCTTTCCACATAATCGGTGGCGATGCAGGTCAGCTCGCAGTCCGCTGCCTTGATCCGCGCGCCGGTCAGCGCCAGCCACAGCCCGATGTGGTCGCTCATCCGCGACAGGAACCAGCCGCCGCCCACGTCCGGAAAGAGCCCGATGCCGGTCTCCGGCATGGCGAAGGTGGTCCGCTCGGTCGCCACGCGAAACCGGCACGGGCGCGAGAGGCCCACGCCGCCGCCCATGGTGATGCCGTCCATGATCGCGACCAGCGGCTTGTCGTAGTCGTGCAGCAGGGTGTTCAGCCGGTATTCGGTGAAGAAGAACTCCCGCGCCAGGCGCCCGTCGCCGGCCCCGCTCTCGGCCAGCATGCGGATGTCGCCGCCCGCACAGAATCCGCGCTCGCCGGCATGATCGATCAGCACCAGCTTGACGATCGGGTTGTCGATCCAGGTGCTCAGCGCCTCGATCATTATCCGGCACATGTTGGTGGTCAGCGCGTGGAGCGCCTGCGGGCGGTTGAGCGTGATCCGCCCCACCGCGCCCTCGATGCGGATCAGGACTTCAGGCTCGTCACTCATTGCCGGAACAGCTCCCGCGCGGTGATCACGCGCATGATCTCGTTCGTGCCCTCCAGGATCTGGTGGACCCGCAGGTCGCGGACGATGCGCTCCAGCGGGAAGTCCTGCAGGTAGCCGTAGCCGCCGTGCAGCTGCAGGGCCTGGTTGGCGATCTCGAAGCCCGCGTCGGTGGCGAAGCGCTTGGCCATGGCGCAGTACTTGGTCGCGTGCGGGTCGCGGTTGTCGAGGGCATGCGCCGCGCGGCGCACCATCAGCCGGGCGGCCTCCAGGTCGGTCGCCATGTCGGCCAGGCGCCACTGCAGCCCCTGGAAGTCCTTCAGCGGATTGCCGAACTGCCTGCGGCTTTCGAGGTAGGCCTGCGCGGTGTCCAACGCCAGGCCGGCGCCGCCCAGCGAACAGGAGGCGATGTTGATGCGCCCGCCGTCGAGGCCCGCCATGGCGAAGCGGAACCCCTCGCCTTCCGCGCCGATGCGGTTGGCCTCCGGCACGCGGCAGTCGTCGAAGTTCACCTGGGCCGTGGGCTGCGACTTCCAGCCCATCTTCTTCTCCTGCGCGCCGAAGGAGAGGCCGGGCGTTCCGTTCTCGACCACGAAGGCCGAGACGCCCTTCGGCCCCGGCCCGCCGGTCCTGGCCATCACCACATAGACATCCGAAGTCCCGGCGCCGGAGATGAAGGCCTTGGAGCCGTTCAGCACATAGGCGTCCCCGTCCTTCTTCGCGGTCGTCGCCAGCGCCGCGGCGTCGGAGCCTGAGCCGGGCTCGGTCAGGCAGTAGGAGGCGATGAACTCCATGGTCGTTAGCTTGGGCAGGTAGCGGCGGCGCAGCTCGTCGGCGCCGAACCGGTCGATCATCCAGCTCGCCATGTTGTGGATCGAGATGAAGGCCGCCGTCGTCACGTCGCCGTAGGCGAGCTGCTCGAAGACGATGGAGGCGTCCAGCCGGCTGAGCGCCGAGCCGCCCACGTCCTCCCGCACATAGAGGCCGGCGAAGCCCAGCTCGGCGGCCTTACGCATGACGTCGACCGGGAAGTGGCCCTCGGCGTCCCAGCGGGCGGAATGCGGCGCGAACTCCGCGGCGGCGAAGGCGCGGGCGGCGTCCTCGATGGCCCGCTGATCGTCAGTGAGGCTGAAATCCATGGGGCCGAGTCAGCGCGCGTCGCGCCGGCTGTCAATCGTCCCGTCAATCGTGATGGGGCGGCGGATCAGGCCTGATACATGACCGTTCCGCCGGTCACGGTGCGCAGGATCTTGATGTCCTTGATCTTGTCCGGGTCGATGGTGTGGGGGTCCTGCGCCAGCACCACGAAGTCGGCGAGCTTGCCGGGCGTAATCGAGCCCTTGAGGGCCTCCTCGTGGCTCGCGAAGGCGCCGTTCAGGGTGTTGATGCGTAGCGCCTCGTCGACGGTGATCTTCTGGTTCGCGCCCCAGGTCTTCCCGTCCCAGCCCTTGCGCGTGACCATCGCCTGGATGGCCATCAGCGGCGAGAACGGCCCCGGCTGGAAGTCCGACCCGGCGCAGACCGGGACGCCGGCGTCCAGGAAGCTGCGGCAGGCCATGGCGTGCTTCAGCGTGTCCTCGCCGTAGAACGGGAACTTGTCGGAGTTGTAGAAGGGGTAGGTCGAGAAGACCGCGGGCACGACCCCGGCCGCCTTGATCCGAGCGATCAGCTCGTCATTCACCAGGCTGCAGTGGGTGATCTTCGGACGCGCGCCCGGGCGCGGGAACAGCTTCTGCGCCCGCTCGACGGCCGTCAGCACGTTGCCGATCGCCACGTCGCCGTTGGCGTGGCAGTTCACGTCGATGCCGGCCCGGTGGACCCGCTCGATCCAGGCGTTCAGCACCTCTTGGGTCTCGGTGAGGTTCCCGTAGTAGGGCGGCGAGACGCCCGGGAACGGCTTGCTCCAGGCGAGCGTCCGCTCTGAGAACGAGCCGTCGACCACATGCTCGGCGGTGGCGCCCAGCTTGATCCATTCGTCGCCGAAGCCGGTCTGCAGGCCGGACCTGATCATCGCCTCGATGACTAGGTCCTGCGGCTCGTAGCTCACCCGGTGCTTCAGCTCTCCGCGGGCACGGACCTCCTGCAGGGCCGCCAGGTCGCCGCCTTCGTGGTGCACGCTGGTCAGGCCGTAGCGGGCGAACTGCTGCGAGATGAACGCCTGGCCCGCGCGCCCACGCCGCGCCTGCTCCTCCGGCGAGAAGACCTGGCGCTTGCCGACGCCCGCGAAGACCCCGTTGGCGCGGTCGGTGACCCGGCCGTTCAGCTCGCCGTCCGGCCCCTTGTCGAAGGTGCCGCCGGGCGGATTGGGCGTGGCCTTGGTGACGCCCGCCATGGCAAGGGCCTTGGAGTTGTAGAAATAGGTGTGGCCGCCGCGGTGCTGGATCCGAACCGGCTGGCTCGTCGAGACCCGGTCGAGGTCGCGTGCGGTGATCAGCCGGCCGTCCTTCACCTTGGTGTCGTCGTAGAAGAAGCCCTCGACCCAGGTGTCCGGCGGCAGGGTCTCAGCCTTGGCCTTCAGCTTGCCCACGATCGAGTCGATGGTGACGAACTCGACCTCGTAGGGATTGCCGACCAGCACCTCGAACTGCAGCACCTCGCCCACGGCGTGGTTGTGGCAGTCGATGAAGCCCGGCGTGACCGTCGCGCCTTGGGCGTCGAAGGTCTGGGTGCGCGGCCCGGCGAGCGTCCGGATGTCGGCGCTGGACCCGACCGCCACGAACCGCCCGCCCCGCACCGCGAAGGCCTCGGCCCGCGGCTGGGCCGCGTCGACCGTGTAGACCTTGGCGTTCAGGACGATGAGGTCGGGCGCCTCGCGCTCAAGGGCGAGGGCGCTAGACGCCCAGGCGGCGCCGACGCCCGCGGCAGCCAGTCCGAAGAACCCGCGACGGCTTTGATAGGTCATGCGCCTGCCCCGATTTGCCCGTCCGGCATTAGGGCCCAGCCCGGCGTGCAGGTCAAAAGGATGGGTTGCGCGAGGGCGCCTTGCGGGTGCAAAGGCGCGAACCATGACCAAAGCGCCCCTCGCCGCCTACCCTGCCCTTCGCTTGCGCCGCCTGCGTCAGGCCGACTGGATCCGCCGGCTGGTGCGCGAAACCGTGCTGACGCCGGCCGACCTGATCTGGTCGATGGTGGTGCACGAAGGCGATGGAAAGGTCCCCGTCGCCTCCATGCCAGGCGTCGCCCGCCTGTCGGTGCAGGATTGCGCCGCCGCGGCCAAGGAAGCGCGGGCCCTGGGCATCCCGGCCATCGCCGTCTTCCCGCACATCGACGGCGCCAAGAAGGACTCGACCGGCAAGCTCGCCCTCGATCCCGACGGCGTCGTCGCCCGGGCGGTAAAGGCCATGAAGGACGCCGCGCCCGAGGTCGGGATCATGTGCGACGTCGCCCTCGACCCGTTCACCGACCACGGCCACGACGGCCTGATCGAGGGCGGCCGCATCCTCAACGATCCGACCGTCGAGCGCCTGGTTGAACAGGGGCTCATGCAGGCCAAGGCCGGCTGCGACATTCTCGCGCCGTCCGACATGATGGACGGCCGCTGCGGGGCGCTCCGCAAGGCGCTGGAGGCCGAGGGCCTGCAGGACGTGATGATCATGTCCTACGCGGCCAAGTACGCCTCGGCCTTCTACGGCCCTTACCGCGAGGCGATCGGCTCGGGGAAGCTGGGTACGGGCTCCGTGAAGAACCCCGGTGACAAGAAGACCTACCAGATGGACTCGGCGAACCACGCCGAGGCGCTGCGCGAGGTGGCCCTCGACATCGCCGAGGGCGCGGACATGGTGATGGTCAAGCCGGGGATGCCCTATCTCGACATCGTCCGGCAGGTGGTCGACGCTTTCGCCATGCCGACCTTCGCGTTCCAGGTTTCGGGCGAGTACGCCATGCTTATGGCCGCCGCGCAGAACGGCTGGCTGGAGGAGGAACGCGCGATCCTGGAAAGCCTGGGCGCCTTCAAGCGGGCGGGCGCCGCGGGCGTCATCACCTACTTCGCCCCCCGCGCGGCGCGCCAGCTGGGCGCCTAAGCCGGGGCCGGCGCTTCCTCCGCGTCCTGAGGCTTGGGCGGGAAGAACCGCATCACCAGCACGAAGAACAGCGGCGTGAAGAAGATCGCCAGAATCGTCGCCGACAGCATGCCGCCGATCACCCCGGTGCCGATGTCGTTCTGGCTGCCCGCGCCCGCGCCGGTCGAGGTGGCCAGCGGCAGGACGCCGGCCATGAAGGCCAGCGAGGTCATCAAGATGGGCCGCAGCCGCTGGCGGGCGGCATGGATGGCGGCATCGATAGGCTCCATGCCGCGCTTGCGCCCGTCGATCGCGAACTCGACGATGAGGATGGCGTTCTTGGCGGCGAGCCCCATGGTGGTGAGCAGGCCGACCTGAAAATAGATATCGTTGTAGAGGCCTCGCAGCGTCGCCGCGAGCAAGGCCCCGACAACGCCCAGCGGCAGGATCAACAGCACCGCCGCCGGGATCGACCAGCTCTCGTAGAGCGCGGCCAGGCACAGGAACACCACGAGGATCGAAAGCCCGTAGAGCAGCGGCGCCTGGGCGCCCGCGGCCTCCTCCTGCAGCGACAGGCCGGTCCATTCCGATCCAACCCCGTGGGGCAGCTTGGCGACCATCTGCTCGATGGCCTTCATCGCCGCGCCGGAGCTCTGGCCCGGCGCGGCCTGGCCCTGGATCTCGAAGGACGGCACGCCGTTGTAGCGCTGCAGCTGGGCGGGGCCGTAGATCCAGCTCACCGTCGCGAAGGACGAGAACGGGGTCATGGTGCCGGCGGCGTTGCGGACGTTCCAGGCGCCGATGTCGTCGGGTTTGGTGCGGAACGGGGCGTCGCCTTCCATGTAGACGCGCTTGACCCGGTCGTGATCGATGAAGTCGCCGATATAGGTCGCCGCCCAGATGCTGCTCAGGGTGGCGTTGATGTCGGCCTGGGTGATGCCGAGCGCAGCAGCGCGCGGCGTGTCGACGTCGACGTGGAGCTGCGGCGTGTCGTCCTGGCCGTTGGGGCGCACGGCGACGAGATTCGGGTCCGCCTGGGCCATGCCTAGAAGCTGGTTGCGCGCGGCCAGGAAGGCGTCGTGACCCAGTCCGCCGCGGTCCTCCAGTTGCAGATCGAACCCCGTGGCGTTGCCGAGTTCCTGGACGGCGGGCGGCACGACCACGAAGATCTGCGCGTCCCGCACGCTGGAGAAGGTCCGCATCGCGCGCTCGGCGATGGCCGGGGCGCGGTTGGCGGCGCCTTTGCGCACATCCCAGCCCTTGAGCTTGATGAAGCCGATGCCGGAGTTCTGGCCGGAGCCTGCGAAGTTGAAGCCTGCGACGGTGAAGAGCGCGCTGACGTTGTCCTTCTCGTCGACCAGGAAGTGGTGCTCGACGGCGCGCAGGGCGTCGAGGGTGCGAGTCTGGACCGCGCCGACCGGTAGAGTGACCTGAGCGAACATTGCGCCCTGATCCTCCTCCGGCAGGAAGCCTGTCGGCATGCGCACGAAGAGCCCGACCATGAGCGCGACGATCACCGCGTAGACCGCGACTGAGGGCCATGGCCGGCCGATCATCAGGACAAGGCCGCGCTCGTACTTGCGGCGACCGCGGTCGAAATTGCGGTTGAACCAGCCGAACGGCCCACGCTGCGGCGCGGCGTCCGCCCGTCGGGGCTTCAGCACGGTGGCGCAAAGCGCCGGCGTCAGGATCAGGGCCACCAGCACCGACAGCGCGATGGCCGAGACCATGGTCACCGAGAACTGGCGGTAGATGACCCCCGTCGAGCCGCCGAACAGCCCCATCGGGGCCAGCACGGCGGCGAGCACCAGGGCGATGCCGGTCAGCGCGCCGGTGATCTCGTCCATCGACTTCCGCGCCGCCGCCTTGGGCGACAGGCCTTCCTCGTCCATCAGGCGCTCGACGTTCTCCACGACGACGATGGCGTCGTCGACCAGGAGGCCGATGACGATGACCACTGCGAACAGGGTGAGGGTGTTGATCGAGTAGCCGAGCACCGCCAGCACGCCGAAGGTGCCCAGCAGCACGACCGGCACGGCGATGGCCGGGATCAGGGTGGCGCGCCAGTTCTGGAGGAAGACGTAGATGACGACGACCACCAGGATCATGGCCTCGATCAGCGTCTTGATCACCTCCCGGATGGAGATGCGCACGAAGGTGGTGTTGTCGACGGGGAACGAGAGCTGCAAGCCCGGCGGCAGGTTGGCGGCCAGCTCCGTCGCCCTCGCCTTCACGCCGTCGGCCGTGGTGAGCGCATTGGCGCCGGGCGCGAGCTGCACGGCGACGCCCGCGGCCGGGTGGCCGTTCAGGCGGCTGACGGAGTCGTAGCTGTCGCTGCCCAGCTCGACGCGGGCGACGTCGGCGAGGGTCACGACGCCGCCGCTGGTCTGGCCCCGGACCACGATCCTGCGGAACTGGTCGGCGGTCGTCAGCCGCGACTGGGCGGTGACGGTCGCGTTGAGCTGCTGGCCCTTCACCGCCGGCAGGCCGCCGACCTGACCCGCCGAGACTTGGATGTTCTGCGCCTGCACCGCGGCCTGGACGTCGGCCGGCGTCAGCTTCAGGCCGTTCAGCTTGTAGGGATCGAGCCAGATGCGCATGGCGTGCTGGGCGCCGAAGGTCTGCACCGAGCCCACGCCGTCGACCCGCGACAGCGGGTCCTGGAAGTTGCTGACGATGAAGTCGGCGATGTCGAAGTTTGTGTAGTGCTCCGTCGGGTCGGAAAGGGCCACGATCAGCAGGAAGTTGGTCCGCGCCTTGGCCACGGTGACGCCGAGCTGCTGCACCTGCGGCGGCAGCAATGGCGTGGCGGCCTGGACCTTGTTCTGCACCTGCACCTGGGCGATGTCGGGATTGGTCCCGGCCTTGAAGGTGGCGGTGATGGTGAGTTGGCCGTTCGAGCTGCTGTTCGACGAGAAGTAGAGCAGTCCATCGAGACCGTTGAGCTGCTGCTCGATGACCTGGGTGACGGAGCTCTGCAAGGTCTGCGCGGACGCGCCCGGATAGGTGGCTACGATGCTGACGGCCGGCGGGGCGATGTTGGGATATTGCGCGATCGGCAGGCTGCGGACCGCCAAGGCCCCGGCCAGCATGACGACCAGGGCGATGACCCAGGCGAAGATCGGATGATCGATGAAGAAGCGTGACATCAGACGGGCCTGCGTCCCGCCTGGGGCGACACGGCGTTTCCTCTACGGATGAGCGTTCGATCTTCCGGTATGGCTCCTAGTCGATCGGCGACGGGGGTCAAGCCGGCGCGGCGGGAAACCGGCGGTCGCTATGGGCGCCCGGCCCGCGGGCTGTCGACGCTCGCCACGAGGATCTGGCCGGTCTGTTTCGAGGCGGCCGCGCCGTGATCGGAGCTGTCGGCGGTCAGCATGAAGAGCGTCTTGCCGTCGCCGCCGCCCAGCATGCAGGCGTAGCAGGCCTGGCCGGTGTCGATGATCTCCAGCACCTGGCCGCCATGCGCGATCCGCAGGCACTGCGGCGCCACCGGATTGGCGACCCAGACCGCGCCGTCGGCGTCGAGGCAGCTCCCGTCCGGGATCGCGGGCGCCGTCGAGGCCCAGACGCGACGGTTGGAGAGGTCGCCGTTCGCGCCGATGTCGAAGGCGGTCAGCACGCCGGCCAGGGTCTCGCCCACAATCAGCGTCTTGCCGTCCGGCGTGATCACCGAGCCGTTCGGGAAGTGCATGTCCTCGGCCGCGATGCGGGTCTGGCCATCGGGCGCGACGTAGGCGAGCTTGGCCGTCGGGTGATCCGCGAGTACGCTGGGCACGCCGCGCGCCGCGATCGCCGCATCGAGGTCGAAGCCGAAGTTGCCGACGTAGGCCCCGCCGACGGCGTCCACGACCATGTCGTTGCAGTGGAAGGTCGCGATGTGGCTGAGGTCGGCGTGGATCGACAGCTCGCCGGCCGGCGTCCGCCGCAGGATCTGCCGCTTGGTCATCGAGACGACCAGCAGCTCGCCGGTCGGCGTCCAGCCCAGGCCCGACGGCTGGTCGTCGATCTCGAACTCGGTGCGCAGGTCGCCGGCCAGCGAAACCGACATCACCGCATGGGCGTAGAAATCGCTGAACCACAGGCGGTCGTCCCGCCAGCGCGGACCCTCGCCGAAATAGATCCCGCCGGTCAGAACCCGCGTTTCCCGTCCCATCGCTCACTCTCCCGGAAGGTTTTCCCGACGCTATCGCGGCGCCGCCAGCCAGTCGCGCAGGATCGGATTGACCTTCTGCGGCGCCTCCTGCTGCACCCAGTGCGAGACGCTCGGCAGCCGCTCGATGGTCAGGTCGCGAACATGCTGGTCCGTGCCGTCCAGGAGCTCGATCCCCAGCGCGGCGTCTTCCTCGCCCCAGACGATCAGGGTCGGCGTCTCGATCACCGGCCAGGGCCCGGCGAGCTTGCCCTGCAGGCGCAACGCCGCGCGGTACCAGTTGATCATGCCGCGCATGGCGCCGGGCCGCTGGGCGGCGGCGGCGTAGCGGTCCAGCACGTCGGGCGTGAAGTTCGACTTGTCCACCGCCATGCCGTGGAAGGCGTTGCGGATGGCCCGCGCGCCGTTGGCGGTCATCGCCCGCTCCGGCAGGCCGGGAAGCTGGAAGAAGAACATGTACCAGCTCTTTTTCAGTTGGGCCCAGGAGCGCCGCAGGTGGGCGCTCATCACCGCCGGGTGTGGCACGTTCATGATCACCAGCCGCTCCAGCGGGCGCACGCGGTTGGCGGCGAAGGTCCAGGCCAGGCCCGCGCCCCAGTCGTGGCCGATCAGGGTGACGGTCTTCGCCCCGCTGGCGTCGATCAGCGCGGCGACATCCTCCATCAGCCGGTCGATCAGATAGTCGGAGACGGCCGGCGGCTTGGGCTCGGTCTCGCCGTAGCCGCGCAGGTCCGGCGCCCAGGCGCGGTAGCCCATCTCGGCCAGCATCGGCAGCTGGAAGCGCCAGGAGAAGCGGCTCTCCGGAAAGCCGTGCAGGCAGAGCGCCAGGCGATCGCCCTCACCCGCCTCGTCCACCGCGAAGTCGAACCCGTTCGCCTGGATGCGGCGCGTCACGATGGCCATGGCGGCTCCCCAGATCTCAAGTGGTGGCGTCTCAAGTGGTGAAGTAGGTGCTCTCTTCGTCGTGGCCGGGAAGCTGGATCAGGCCCAGGTACTTCATGCCGATCCTCCTGAGCACCGCGATGGAGCCAAGGTTCTCGGGCTTGGTGATCGCCACGATGGTCGGCAGGCCCAGGACATCGCGGCCATGGATCAGGGTGGCGGCCGCTACCTCCGACGCATAGCCACGGCCCCAGAACGGCTCCAGGAAGGCGTAGCCGACGTCGGGGTCGTCCAGCCCGTCGCGCTTGACCAGGCCGCAGATGCCGGCGGTCTCGCCGGTCGCCTTCACGTCGGCCCGCCAGAGCCCGTAGCCTGCGGCGGCGTAACTCTCGCGCTGACGCTCGATGTAGCCGCGCGCGGCGTCGAGGTCGTGGATGCCGCGGTCGCCGATGTTCTCCGTGAAGCCGCGGCTGGTCAGGAGCTCCAGGATGAAGGGCGCGTCCTCCGCCGTCAGCTCGTGCAGCGAAAGCCGTTCGGTCTCGAGGATCATCGCGGCGTCTCCAGGCGGGCGACCAGGCTGGAGGTGTCCCACCGCCGGCCGCCCAGCGCCTGCACCTCGGCGTAGAAGCCGTCGACCATGGCGGTCATGTCGAGCGCCGCGCCATTGCGGCCGGCCTCGTCCAGCACCAGGCCCAGGTCCTTGCGCATCCAGTCGACGGCGAAGCCGAAGTCGAACTTGCCCTCGCCCATGGTCTTCCAGCGGTTGTCCATCTGCCAGGACTGCGCCGCACCCTTGGAGATCGCCTCGTAGACCGCCTGCGGATCAAGGCCTGCGCGCTTGGCGAAATGAAGTCCCTCGGCCAGGCCCTGGACGACGCCGGCGATGCATAGCTGGTTGACCATCTTGGTGAGCTGGCCCGAGCCCGGCCCGCCCATCAGCCGGGTCGCCTTGGCGTAGGCGCCGATCACCGGCTCGACGCGCTCGAACGCCGCCGGCTCACCGCCGCACATGATGGTGAGCTGGCCGCTCTCCGCGCCGGCCTGCCCACCGGATACCGGCGCGTCGACGAAGGCGCGCCCGCCGCTCGCCGCCAGCGCGGCCATGTCGCGCGCCACCACCGCCGAGGTGGTCGTGTGGTCCACGACGATCCCGCCCGCCGCCATGGCCGGCAGGGCCTCGGCGACGACCTGACGCACGTCGTCATCGTTGCCGACGCAGAGCACGAAGACCTCAGCCCCCGCCGCCGTCTCGGCCACGCCCGCCCCGGCCCGGCCGCCGTTGGCCGCCACCCAGCGCTGCGCCTTTTCCGGCGAGCGGTTGAAGACCGCCATCTCGTGACCGGCCTTGGCCAGATGCCCCGCCATCGGGAAGCCCATCACGCCGAGGCCGGCGAACGCCACCTTCATTTTCCAAACGCTCCTTAACCTTCATGCAACGCCATCTTAACGGGAGCCTGCGCACCGTGCGCGCCTCGTAACAGGCTTCACCGGGGCGAACCAATGTCGATGAGCGGCGAGCGGCCGATCATCATCAAGCGTATCAAGAAGAGCGGCGGGGGCGGCCACCACGGCGGCGCCTGGAAGGTCGCCTATGCCGACTTCGTCACCGCGATGATGGCCTTCTTCCTCTTGATGTGGCTGATCAACACGACCTCTCCGGAGCAGAAGCGCGGCATCGCCGACTACTTCGCGCCGGCCAGCGTCTCACCGACCACCTCCGGGTCCGGCGGCATATTGGCCGGCACCGCGCTCGGCAACGAGGGCAGCAAGCAGAACGGCTCGCAGTCCATCGTGCAGGACGCCAGCCCCGATTCGCGCCACCCCGACGACGGCAAGTCGCGCGACGGGGCCAAGGCGGCCGCGGCCGACCAGACCGCCGCCGACGTCCTGAAGGAACAGCAGCGCAAGAGCGAGGAAGCGGCCTTCGCCTCGGCCGCCCAGTCCCTGCGCCAGGCGCTGCAGGACATGCCGGAGCTCGCCGAGCTCTCCAAGAACATCATCATCGACCAGACGCCCGAAGGCCTGCGCATCCAGCTCGTGGACCAGGAAGGCCGCTCGATGTTCAACCAGGGCACGGCGACGCCCAACGACCGCGCCAAGCTCCTGTTGCGCGCCATCGCCAAGATCATCAACAAGCTGCCCAACCGGATCAGCATCTACGGCCACACCAGCGCCAACGCCGGCCAGGGCGGCAAGTCCGAGGGCGATTGGCCGCTGTCGGCCGCCCGCGCCGATGCGTCGCGGCGCATATTGCAGAGCTCGGGGGTCGATGCCGACCGGGTCTACCAGGTGGCCGGCAAGGCGACGTCCGAGCCGCTCTATCCCGACGATCCGACCCTGCCAGGCAACCGCCGGATCGCCATCGTGCTGTTGCGTGAGGCGCCCGTCCTGCCGCCGGACTAGGCGGCCAAAGCAGAGGCCTTGCGCAGGAGCCCGGCATGACGCCTAATCTGGAATTAAGGCGTATGGGTATGAAGGCGACTGCAAGTCCGTGACGCAGCATTTTCCGACACGACAGCTCAGGTTCTTCCTGACCGCGCCGTCGCCCTGCCCCTACTTGCCTGATCGCTATGAGCGCAAGGTCTTCGCCCACCTGCCGCTGTCCGATGGCGCCACGGTCAACGACAGCCTCACCCAGGTCGGCTTCCGCCGCTCGCAGAACATCGCCTACCGCCCGGCCTGCGAGGCCTGCACGGCCTGCGTCTCGGCCCGCCTGCCCGCCGCCGACTACGTCTTCGCCCGCTCCGAGCGCAAGGCGATCGCCCGCAACGAGGACCTGGAACGCCATCTCGTCGAGGCCGAGGCGACCATGGAGCAGTTCGACCTGCTCCGCCGCTACCTGACCACCCGCCACGCCGATGGCGGCATGGCCGAGATGACCTGGCCAGACTACGTGGCCATGGTCGAGGACACGGCGGTCCGCACCCACATCATCGAATACCGCACCAAGTCCACGGACGGCGGCCCCGGCGACCTGGTCGCGTGCGCCCTGGTGGACGTGATGAGCGACGGGCTTTCGCTGGTCTACAGCTTCTACGACCCTACCCAGAGCCGCCGCAGCCTGGGCTCCTTCGTGATCCTCGACCACGTGATCCAGGCCTGCCTCACCAGCCTGCCCTACGTCTACCTGGGCTATTGGGTCCGCGGCTCGGAGAAGATGGACTACAAGGTGCGCTTCTCGCCGATCGAGCTCCTGAAGCCGGAAGGCTGGACGCTGGTGGTCGGCGGCGCGGCCCGGGAAACCGTCTGACCTAACTTCTGGGCGGTCGGCAGCCTGTGAATGCCGGGGACGGCTGGCCAGCGACGGTGGGCTGGGCCCGCCGGGCGCGCTACAAGCCTTGCGTGATCGTGATCCAGAGACACCGCGCATGGCCCGCCAGCTTCGGCTGAGCCTTCGCCGGCCCGCCATCCACACGCGAGACGCCTTCATCCAAGGCCCGTCGAACGCGCAGGCGGTCGCCGCGCTCGACGCCTGGCCGCGCTGGCATGGCGGCGCGCTGGCGCTGGTCGGGCCCGAGGGCGTCGGCAAAACCCATCTGGCGCGGGCTTGGGCCGCGACGGCCAAGGCGCTGATCCTGAACCGCGAGGCGCCCGACGTCACCGCAGCCGAAGGCCGCGCGGTGCTGCTGGAAGACGTCGATCAGGGCGTGAACGCCGAGGCCCTGTTCCACCTCCTGAACCTCGCGGCGCGTGGCGGCGCGACGCTGCTGCTCACGGCCCGGAAGCTCCCCGCGACGTGGCCGGCCGAGATCGCCGACCTGCGCTCGCGGCTGAACGCCCTGCAGGTCGCCGAGATCGCCGCGCCCGACGACGCCGTGCTGAGCGGCGTCCTGGAGGCTTTCTTCCGTGAACGGAACATTCGACCGCACGAGGACGTGTATCCGTACCTCCTTCGACGCATGGAAAGGTCGATCCCGGGCGCTCGCGAGATCGTGCGGAGGCTCGATGAGACCGAGGACGGTCAGATGCGGCCGGTTTCACGGGTTCTGGCCCGCGAGATCCTTGAGGCCGATATCGAAAATCTTGACCTTTTCGAGGGATGACTTGAAGCCGTCACACGCGGGGCTCAGATTTGTGGTCCCCGCCACGGTTTGGAGCCCACGATGAACCACGTCGCGCCCGTCGCCGCCAACGCAGCGGACGAGGCCCCGCGCGCGACGCTCGCCTGGGACGCGGAGCTGGCCGGCTCGCCGGCCAGGTTCTTCAACCGCGAGCTTTCATGGCTGGCCTTCAACCGTCGTGTGCTCGACGAGAGCAAGAACCCGCGCCACCCGCTCCTGGAGCGCCTGCGCTTTCTGGCGATCAGCGCGAACAACCTCGACGAATTCTACATGGTCCGCGTGGCCGGCCTGCGCGCCCAGATGCGCGAAGGCGTCCGCGTCACAAGCCAGGACGGCCTGACCCCGGCCGAGCAGCTCGAACGCGTCAACGCCGAGGCCGCCGACCTGATGGGCGGCCAGCAGACCCGCTGGCGCGAGCTCTGCGAGGAGCTGGCCGGCGAGGGACTGCGCCTGGTCCAGGCCTCCGACGTGACCAACGCCGAGCTGGACGCGCTCGAAGAGCCCTTCATTTCTCAGCTCTTCCCGGTGCTTACCCCGCTCGCCATCGACCCGGCGCACCCGTTCCCATTCATTCCGAACCTGGCCTTCTCGCTGGTGTTGAAGCTGAAGCGCCTGTCGGACGGCCGCGCGCTCTACGCCCTGGTGCCGATCCCCGCCCAGGTCGCGCGGTTCTGGGAGCTGCCCGCCCAGCGCACCGGCCGCAAACGCGCCGAGCGCCGGTTCGTGTCGCTGGAAGCCCTCGTCGGGCTCTTCCTCGACCACCTGTTCCCCGGCTGCGAGATCCAGGCGCAGGGCGTCTTCCGCTTGATCCGCGACAGCGATGTCGAGATAGAGGAAGAAGCCGAGGACCTGATGCGCGAGTTCGAGGCGGCGCTGAAGCAGCGTCGGCTCGGCACCGTCGTCCGCGTCGAGATCAACGCCTCCATGCCGGAGGAGCTGCAGAGCTTCATCTGCTCGAACCTGCACGCCGAGCCGCAGGACATCATCCGGATCGACGGCCTGCTGGGCCTGGACGAGCTCAGCCAGCTCATTCCCGCCGACCGCCCGGACCTGAAGTTCAAGCCCTTCGAGCCACGCTTTCCCGAACGCATCCGCGACCACGGCGGCGATTGCTTCGCCGCGATCCGCGAGAAGGACATCCTGGTCCACCACCCGTTCGAAAGCTTCGACGTGGTGGTGCAGTTCCTGCGCCAGGCGGCCCGCGACCCGAACGTGCTGGCGATCAAGCAGACGCTCTACCGCACCTCGCACGACAGCCCGATCGTCGCCGCTCTGATCGAGGCCGCCGAAGCCGGCAAGAACGTCACCGCCGTCGTCGAGATCAAGGCCCGCTTTGACGAAGCGGCGAACCTGAAGTGGGCTCGCGACCTGGAGCGGGCCGGCGTCCACGTGGTCTTCGGCTTCGTCGAGTACAAGACTCACGCCAAGCTCTCGACCGTGGTGCGCAAGGAGGGCGACGTCCTGCGCTCCTACTGCCACTTCGGCACCGGCAACTACCACCCGATCACCGCGCGCTTCTATACTGACCTGTCGCTGTTCACGACCGATCCGGCGCTCGGCCGCGACTCCGCGCGGCTATTCAACTTCGTCACCGGCTACGCCCAGCCGGAGGGTCTGGAGAAGCTCTCGTTCTCGCCGGTCACCATGAAGCGCGACCTGCTGGCGCTGATCTCGCGCGAGGCGGCCGCGGCCGGCGAAGGCCGCCCCGCCGCCATATGGGCCAAGATGAACTCGCTGGTGGATCCGCAGATCATCGACGCCCTCTACGCCGCCAGCCAGGCGGGTGTGGAGATCGACCTGGTGGTGCGCGGCATCTGCTGTCTGCGTCCCGGCCTGCCGGGCCTTTCCGAAAACATCCGCGTGAAGAGCATCGTCGGCCGGTTCCTGGAGCACGGCCGGATCGTCGCCTTCGCCAACGGCGCGCCCATGCCGTCGTCCGAGGCGCGCGTCTTCATCACCTCCGCCGACTGGATGCCTCGCAACCTCGACCGCCGCGTCGAGTGCCTGACACCCATTGAGAACCCCACCGTCCACCAACAGGTCCTGCAGCAGATCCTGCTCGCGAACCTGAAGGACGAAGCCCAGAGCTGGACCCTCGACGAGACCGGCCACTATCGCCGCGACCCCTCCTGGGACCACCCGAGCGCCTTTTCCGCGCACGAGTATTTCATGACCAACCCAAGCCTTTCAGGTAGAGGGCAGAAGGTGAAGGACATGCCGCGCGCGATCGATCATGTGGCCTCGCGGGGATAGCGGGGCCTCCTCCCGGCAAGCCGCCGTCATCGACGTCGGGTCGAACTCCGTCCGTCTGGTGATCTACCGGCTGGATGGGCGCGCCATCTGGACCCTCTACAACGAAAAGGCTCTGGCCGGCCTCGGCCGCGACCTGCCCACCACCGGGCGGCTGTCGCCCGACGGCGTGGAGATCGCGCTCACCGCCATACGACGCTTCCGCGCCCTGCTCGACGGCTGGGCCGCCGAGGACGTCACCGCGGCCGCCACGGCTGCGGTACGGGAGGCCGCCGACGGCCCGGCCTTCCTGAAGCGGGTGCGCGAGGAAACCGGCCTCGTGGTCCGCACCCTGACCGGCGAGGAAGAGGCGCGCTACGCCGCGCTCGGCGTGATCGCCGGTCAGCCGGACGCCACCGGCGTGGCGGGCGACCTCGGCGGCTCCAGTCTGGAGCTCGTGCGCCTGAACGGAGCCGCGCCCGACGACGGCGCGACCCTGCCGCTCGGCCCCTTCGCGCTCGGCGCGCCGCGGCCCCTCGACCTCGACCGCACGCGCCGTGTCATCGAAAGCTCGCTCGGCCCGCACGCCGAGCGCTTCACGACCCGCCATTTCCACGCCGTTGGCGGCGCCTGGCGCAACCTGGCGCTCTTCCACATGGAGCTGGCCGACTATCCGCTCCATGTGGCCCACCAGTACGAGCTCAGCCGCGCCGACGCCCTGGCTGTCTCGCGCCTGGTGGCCCGCCAGTCCCGCGCCTCGCTGGATCGCATGCAGGGGCTCTCCAAGAAGCGGATCGAGACCCTGCCCTATTCAGCCGTCGTCCTGGAATCCCTGATCGAGCGGCTGGGGGTCGAGCGGGTGATCATCTCGGCGTTCGGGGTCCGCGAGGGCCTGTTGCTGGAGGCCATGGACCCTGAGGTCCGCGCCCGGGACCCGCTGATCGAGGGCTGCGAGGCGCTGACCGCAGCGCGCGGCATCACGTCGGACCTCGGCGGGGCGCTGGAGGCGTGGCTGACCCCGGCCTTCGAGAAGCTTCCCGCCGTTTTCGGCGGACGTGACGGCGTGTTGCTGGCCGCTGCCTGCCGGCTCGCCGACCTCGGCGCGCGCCTGCACCCCGACCACCGCGCGGACCTCGCCTTCGAGCAGGTGCTGCGCGCGCCGATCGCCGGCATGAACCACCCCGAGCGCGCCTTCCTGGCCAGCGTGGCCTTCGCGCGCCACACCTCGGCGCTCACCCCGCCGGAGGCCACCGCCGTCGCCCGCGTCATCGGCGCCGACCGCCGCCAGCGGGCTAGAGCGCTCGGCGCGGCCGTGCGCCTCGGCTGCGATCTCTCTGGGCGCAACCCGCGCCTGCTCGAGAAGTCCAGCCTGACGCTCAAGGGCGAGCATCTGCGCCTGACCGCCGCCAACGGCTGGGAGGATATGCTATTGGGCGAGCAGACGGCCAAGCGCGCCCAGACGCTGGCCACGGCCCTGAAACTGAAGCTCGAACTCGGGTGACCGCATGCAGATCCTGATGACCAAGGCCGCCCGCGAACGGCTGGGCCAACGCCTATCGGCCGTGGCGCCGCACGCCGAGGTCGTCACCGCCGTCGCCGCGGACGCCTATGAGCGCGACGGCCAGCCGATCGCGGTCGAGGACATCGACCCCGAGATCGTCTGGCTCAGCCTGGACAGCTACGCCTCGGGCACGCTGGGCCAGCTCTTCGGCCGGCTGATGAAGGCCGACGCGCCCCGCTGGACCCAGATCATGGCCGCCGGCATCGACAACCCGATGTTCCGCTCGATCATGGAAAAGGGCGTCCGCATCTCGAAGTCGAGCGCTCAGGCGACGCCCATCGCCGAATATGTCGTGGCCCACGCGCTCAGCCTGCAGGTGCCGATCCCGGCCCAAGCCGCCTTGCAGGCCAGGCACGAGTGGAAGAACACGCCCTACCGCGAGCTCGGACACACCCGCTGGGTGCTGGTGGGCTTCGGCAACATCGGCCACGAGATCGCCAAGCGTATCAAGCCGTTCGGCGTCGACCTGACCGTCGTGCGGCGCCACCCCGCCGCGGCGGGCGAGCTCGCCGACCGGGTGATCGGCTTAGCTGATCTGGGCTCCGCGCTTCCCGACGCCGACGTGATCGTGCTGGCCTGCGCGCTGAACGACGAGACGCGCGGCATGTGCGACGAGGCCTTCTTCAAGGGGCTGAAGCCGGGTGCGATCCTGATCAACATCGGCCGCGGCGGCCTGGTGGACGAGGACGCGCTGAAGGCCGGCCTCGACCGCGACCAGCCGGCCCACGCCGTCCTCGACGTCTTCGCCACCGAGCCCCTACCGGCCGACAGCTGGTTCTGGGACCATCCGAAGGTGCGGGTCAGCGCGCACACCTCCAACTCCGGGGACGGCAATCTGGCGCGCGGCGACGAGCTGTTCCTGGAGAACCTTCGCCGCTATTTGGCCAAGGAGCCGCTGCTCAATGAGGCCGATCCCAGCGAGGTGGGCCTGCGCCTGCCCGAACGCGCCTAGCGAAAGCTTCAGCCCATGGTCCTGCCCATCCTGATGACGGTCACGATCGTGGCGGTCTTCGTCTCCTGCGCCTCCTGGATGCACCGACGCCGCGACGACTAGGACGCGCGCACCATGACGATGTCGTAGCCGGCGCCCGCGCCGGACGCCGTCTGCAGCTTCACCCGCCCCACCGGAACGAAGCCGTGCCGGGCATAGAGCCGTTGCGCGCCATGGTTCTCCTCCCAGACGTCCAGGTAGACCTTGGCGCCCATCGGGGCCATGTCGGCCAGGGCGGCGCGCAGCAGGGTTCCGCCGACGCCGCCGTTCAGCAGGTCGCGCGCCACATAGAGCCGATGCAGCGCCGGGTCGCCCTCCTCTGGAAATCCGCCGTAGCTTCCCTTGGGCGTCGGCCCGAAATGGGCGAACCCGACGATCCGGCCGTCCTGCTCCGCCAGCGTGACCTGGTCGTCTTCGAGCCATAAGGCCACGGCGGCGTCGGACAGATGGGTTTCAAGGTGGCTCGCAAGGTCGGCCTCCACCTCGAAGGTGTGGCTGAAGGCGGCGGCGTAGCTGTCCCGCGCCAGCTCGGCCAGCGGGCCGAGGTCGGAGGCCTGGGCGGGTCTGAGGTGCAGCGCCATGGACCTGGGCTGCCATCGTGCGTCGCCCATAGCAAGAGGGCGGCGCTCCGGTTTCCCGAAACACCGCCCTCTGAACCAGACCCGTTGGGGGATCTGAGCTTTCAAGGTCGAAGGGAACCTGGGCTTCGCTGGGTCGCCCCAGCTCGACTTGCGCTCGTCTTCGGTGTCCCCGGGATCGAAAGGTTCGGGGTCGCCCCCTAAGCCGTCCTACCCCCGGGAGCCTCCTGCCCGCTTCCGGTCCGGTCGCCCGGTCCGCCGCGCCTCAGTCCCTCTCGGCAAGTTCAGATTTGCAGGGGGCCGGGCCGGGCGCAAGCGACCCGGGCAACGGCCCTGTGCGCGGACCTCGGAGCGGTGTGTGGATGGCCTGTGGAGAAGGCCGAACAGCGATCCCTAAGCGCCGCGAAATCAAGGCGGGCGGCTTATCCTCAGGAACCGCAGAGCAGCCGCGCGTCAGCCGGCAGCGGCCTTGGGCGCGCGGCGCACCTCGACGACGCGAACCCGTGAGCCATCCAGCACCAGCGCGAGTTCGCCGCGCTTAAGCTTCAGGGCGTCCTCCCCGAAGGCTTCCCGCCGCCAGCCCTTGAGCGCGGCGTTGTCGGTCTCGTCGTCGTTGGCGATCTGCTCGAGGTCGGAGACCGTGGCGATCAGCTTGGAGGCCACGCCGGCCTCTTCCGCCCGCGCCTTCAGCAGGACCTTCAGCAGTTCCACCACCGCGCCGGCGGCGGGCGACGGCGGGGTCCGCGACCGCTCGATCACGGGCGCATAGGCCTCCGGATCGCGCAGCGCCTCACGCACCGCCGCCAGCAGGTCCGGCCCGAAGCGCGAGCCGGAGAAGCCCTTGGGCACCGAGCGCAGACGGTCGAGCTGGTCGGCGTCGGTAGGCGCCTGGGTGGCGATCTCGTCGATCGCCTCGTCCTTGAGGATCCGGCCTCGCGGCTGGTCGCGGGTCTGGGCCGTGCGCTCGCGCCAGGCGGCGACGGACTTGTAGACCGCCAGGTACTTGGCGTTGTGCTTGCGCGGCCGCAGCCGCTTCCAGGCGTTGTCCGGCTCCACGTCGTAGACGGCGGGGTCGGTGAGATTGGTCATCTCGTCCGTCACCCAGGCGAGGCGGCCTTCCTTCTCCAGCCGCTCGCGCAGCATCGGATAGAGTTCGGCCAGATGGGTCACGTCGGCCAGCGCATAGGTAAGCTGGCTGTCCGACAGCGGTCGCCGCGCCCAGTCGGTGAAGCGCGAGGACTTGTCGAGCTCGATCTTCAGCATCTGGCGCACGAGCGCGTCATAGGCGATCTGCTCGCCGAACCCCGCCGCCATGCCGGCGACCTGGGTGTCGAACAGCGGCACGGGCATCGCCTGCAGGTTGTTGAAGATCTCGACGTCCTGGCGCGCGGCGTGGAACACCTTCAGGATCGACGCATCGCGCAGGATCGCCAGGAACGGCTCCAGGTCGATATCCTCGGCGAGAGGATCGATGCACGCCTCGGCGCCATTGGCGCCGGCGGCCTGGATCAGGCACAGCTTCGGCCAGTAGGTGGTCTCGCGCATGAACTCGGTGTCCACGGCGACGAACGGCTGGCCCTTGAGCTTGTCGCAAAACACCGCCAGTTCCGCGGTGGTCGTAATCGGAGTCATCGATTAGCTATAGCCCGCCGCACCGCCGAGTCTGCAAGCTCCGTTGCACACGCCGCGTATTTCTCTCGAAGGCCCCCTCTTTTCGGAAGGAAAGCATGTCCGACAGGCCCAACGGCCTCACCTACGCGCAGGCCGGCGTCGATATCGACGCCGGAAACGCCCTGGTCGAGCGTATCAAGCCGCTGGCGAAGTCCACGCGCCGGGCGGGTTCGGAAGCCTCGCTGGGCGGATTCGGCGCGCTCTTCGACCTGAAGGCGGCGGGCTACGACGATCCGCTGCTGGTCACCACCACCGACGGCGTGGGCACCAAGCTGAAGGTCGCCATCGAGACCGGCATCCACGACACGGTCGGCATCGACCTCGTCGCCATGTGCGTCAACGACCTCCTGGCCCAGGGCGCCGAGCCGCTGATGTTCCTCGACTATTTCGCCACCGGGAAGCTGGACGTGGAGGCGGCCGCCACGGTCGTCGCGGGCATCGCCGAAGGCTGCCGGCAGGCCGGCTGCGCGCTGGTGGGCGGCGAGACGGCTGAGATGCCCGGCATGTATGCCGCCGGCGACTATGACATGGCGGGCTTCTGCGTGGGCGCGGTCGATCGCGACAAGGTCCTGCCGCGGCTCGGCGACCAGAAGCCCGGCGACATACTGGTGGGGCTCGGCTCCACGGGCCCGCACTCCAACGGCTATTCGCTCGTCCGGCGCATCGTCGAACGCTCGGGCCTCCCTTGGGACGCGCCCGCGCCGTTCGAGGACGGCAAGACGCTCGCCCAGGCCCTGCTCGCCCCGACCCGGATCTATGTGAAGACCGTGCTGCCGCACCTGAAGGCCGGCCGCGTCGAGGGCCTGGCCCACATCACCGGCGGCGGCCTGATCGAGAACCCGCCCCGCGCCGTTGCGCAGGGCCTGGAGGCGCGGTTCGACTGGAGCGCCTGGGAGCCGCCGCCGGTCTTCGCCTGGCTGCAGGAGGTGGGCGGCGTCTCCGACCTGGAGCTGCGGCGCACCTTCAACTGCGGTGTCGGCCTGATGCTGATCGTCGATCCGCACGACCTGCCCGACGTCCTGGAGGGCCTGGTCCGCGCCGACGAGGACGCGTTTGTCATCGGAGAGCTGGCGAAGGCCTAACTCCTACCCAGCGAACGGGAGCCAAGCTTGACCTCTACCTCGCAACGCCTCACTGCGATCCTACCCTGCAACGACCTTGCCGCATCCGAGGCGTTCTTCAACCGGCTCGGCTTCACGCGGCCGGCCGAGGGCCGGCCCGGCGTTGGGGAGGAGGACACCTATCGCATGCTCTCTCACCCAAGCGGCGCGGACATCCACCTCACAGACGCCGTCGAGGGATGGCTGACGCCCGGCCGCAATCCCTTCGCGCTCTACCTCTACGTCCAGGACGTGGACGCGGTGGCCGCGCAATTCGCCGGCGAGCTGATCGAACGCAGCGGCAAGCCGGAGCACAAGCCATGGGGCATGTACGAGTTCACCCTCAACGCGCCGGATGACACCCTAGTGCGGGTCGGCTGGCCCAGCGATCCGGAAACCTGAGAGTCCCTGGGCGGACCTCGACCTTCGCGGCGCTCCGCCGAGCTAGCGCAGCCCGGCGTTGATCTTCTCCAACGCTGCCGCGCCCGGAATGAGCGCCGCGTCGGGGAGTTCGTTCAGCGGCGTGTCGACCGTCTCCAGCGCGTCGTGGAGGTCGGTCGAGTCCGGGTCGATGTAGAGCAGCCCCGTGACCACCTGGCCCCTCGCCTGCCGCGCCTGCAGGTAGCCCAGGGCCTGGGCGCGGTTGTTCGGATTGTAGAGCTCGGCCAGCTTGTGCAGCGACAGCACCGAGCCGTCGTGCTGGGCCACCTTCACCGTCGTCCCGGGCGCATAGTCGACCTTGATCTCCGCACGGGCCGGAATCATGTCGAGCCGGTTCACCGCCTCGTTGTGCTCGCGCACATAGTCGAAGCTCTTGGTCGAGCCCTGATGGTTGTTGAACTGCACACACGGGCTGATGCAGTCGATGAAGGCTGCGCCCTTGTGCGCCAGCCCCGCCTTGATCAGCGGGACGAGCTGGTCCTTGTCGCCAGAGAACGAGCGGCCGACGAAGCTCGCGCCGAGCTGCAGGGCCAGGCCCACGAGGTCGATGCCGGCGTCGTGGTTGACCACGCCCTTCTTGGATTTCGAGCCCTTGTCGGAGGTGGCGGAGAACTGGCCCTTGGTCAGGCCGTAAACCCCGTTGTTCTCGACGATGTAGAGCATGTTCACGCCGCGGCGGATGGCGTGAGCGAACTGGCCGAGGCCGATCGAGGCGCTGTCCCCGTCGCCGGAGACGCCCAGATAGATCAGATCCTTGTTGGCGAGGTTGGCGCCGGTCAGCACCGAGGGCATGCGGCCGTGCACGGTGTTGAAGCCGTGGCTCGCCCCCATGAAGTAGTCCGGCGTCTTCGACGAGCAGCCGATCCCCGACAGCTTGGCGATCCGATGCGGCGGCAGGTCGAGCTCGAAGGCCGCCTGGATGATGGCCGATGAAATTGAGTCGTGACCGCAGCCGGCGCAGAGCGTCGAGACCGAGCCTTCGTAGTCGCGCCGCGTGAAACCCAGCGCATTGGCGGCAAGCTTGGGATGATGCAGCTGGGGCTTGAGGATATAGGTCATTCGGCTGCCTCGATCCGGCCAAGCGCAAGGATCTGACCGATCTCGCCGGCGATGAAACGGGCGGTGATCGGCGTGCCGTCGTAGTGCAGCACCGGCACGAGCTTGCCTGGGTCGATCTCACCCTCGTTCACCAGCAGGGTGCGAAGCTGGGCGTCGCGGTTCTGCTCGACGACGAAAACGCGCTCGTGGGCGGCGATGAACTCATAGACCTCGTCGCTGAACGGGAAGCCGCGGACTCGCATGGCGTCGAGGTGGCGGCCCTGGGCCTCCAGGGCGTCCAGAGCCTCGTGCATCGAGGGCGTCGAGGAGCCGAAATAGATCACCCCGTCGCCCACTCTTGTCTTGGAGTCCTTGCGCTTGGCGTCGCGGCGGATCGGAGCCGGCATCATCGTCTTGGCGGTCTCGAACTTGCGCAGCAGCCTCTGCATGTTGTCGACGTAGACCGCGCCCTCTTCCGAATAGCGCGCATAGGGGTTCCGCGAGGTGCCGCGGGTGAAGTAGCTGCCCTTCGACGGGTGGACGCCCGGATAGGTGCGATAGGGGATGCCGTCCCCGTCGACATCCTTGTAGCGGCCGAAGTCGGCGCCCGCCTCCAGCTCGTCGTGAGTCATCACCTTGCCCCGGTCGAGATTGCGTTTGTCGTCCCAGGCGAAGGGTTGGGTCAGCCACTCGTTCATGCCGATGTCGAGGTCGAGCATGACGAAGACCGTCGTCTGCAGCCGATCGGCGAGATCGAAGGCGAGCGCGCCCATCTCGAAGCATTCGCCAGGATCGGCCGGCAGCAGCATCGGATGCTTGGTGTCTCCGTGGCTGGCGTAGGCCGCGCCGATCAGGTCGGCCTGCTGTGTGCGGGTCGGCATGCCGGTGGAAGGGCCGCCGCGCTGTACGTCGAAGATCACGGCCGGGATCTCGGCGAAGTAGGAAAGCCCGATGAACTCGGTCATCAGCGAGATGCCTGGTCCGGACGTGCAGGTGAAGGCCCGCGCCCCATTCCAGCCCGCGCCCACCACGATGCCGATCGAGGCGATCTCGTCCTCCGCCTGGACGATGGCGTAGCGCGCCTTGCCGTCCGGGTCGGTGCGCAGGTCCTCGCAGTAGCCGGTGAAGGCCTCCGCCAGCGAGGTCGATGGGGTGATCGGATACCAGGCGCAGACCGTGGCTCCGCCGTAGACCGCGCCGAGCGCGGCGGCCGAATTGCCCTCGACGTAGATCCGGTCGCCCACCTTGTCGGCCTTGCGGACCTGCAGGCGCAGCGGGCCGAGCTCGGCCTTCACGAAGTCGACGCCCATGTGCAGGGCCTCGACGTTGGCGTCGATCAGCTTCTGGCGGCCGGAGAACTGCTCGGCGAGCAGCTGCTCGATCACCGCCGGATCGATGCCCAGCAGCGCGGCCAGCGCGCCCACATAGACAATGTTCTTGAACAGCTGCCGCTCACGGGGGAGCTGGTAGCGGTCGTTGCACATGGCGGTCAGCGGGACGCCGATGACGGTCACGTCGTCGCGGAATTTCGAGGGCGGCAGCGGCTTGGTCGAGTCGTAGAAGAGGTAGCCGCCGCTCTCGATCTCAGCCAGGTCGCGGTCCCAGGTCTGCGGGTTCATGGCGACCATCAGGTCGACCCCGCCGCGGCGGCCGAGGTGGCCAGCCTCGGTAATGCGCACCTCGAACCAGGTGGGCAGGCCCTGGATGTTCGAGGGGAAGATGTTGCGGGCCGCCACCGGCACGCCCATCCGCAGGATCGACTTGGCGAACATGCCGTTGGCGCTGGCCGAGCCGGAGCCGTTCACGTTGGCGAACTTGACCACGAAGTCGTTGACGACGACGCCGGCTCCCGAATTCGCCGCTTCGGGCTTCACCGAGACTGACATGCCGCCCCCGCGTGGGTCATTTCCAGGGTGAAGCGCTGCATGTCCCAGGCGCCGGTCGGGCACCGTTCGGCGCAGAGGCCGCAGTGCAGGCAGACGTCCTCGTCCTTGACCATCACACGCCCCGTTGGCAGCGATCCGGAGACGTAGAGTGGCTGATCAAGGTTAAGAGCCGGCGCCTTCAGGCGGGTGCGCAGGTCCGCCTCGTCGCTCTCCTGCGTGAAGGTGATGCAGTCCACCGGACAGATGTCGACGCAGGCGTCGCACTCGATGCACAGGTTGTCGGCGAAGACGGTCTGGACGTCGCAGTTCAGGCAACGCTCGGCCTCCTTGTAGCCCGTCTCCTGGTCGAACCCGAGCTCGACCTCCATCTTCACGTTCTTCAGCGCCACGGCCTTCTCGCGCAGCGGCACGCGGTAGCGGCGGTCGTTGGCGATGTCGTTGTCGTAGCTCCACTCGTGGATGCCCATCTTCTGGCTGACGAGGGAGAAGTCCGGCGGCGGCCGCTCGGCGACATCCTGCCCCTGGCAGAACTTGTCGATGGAGATCGCCGCGTCGTGGCCGTGCGCCACGGCCCAGATGATATTCTTCGGCCCGAAGGCCGCGTCGCCGCCGAAGAAGACGCTGGGGATCGTCGACTGCATGGTGACGGTGTCGACCTTGGGCATGTCCCACTCGTCGAACTCCATGCCGATGTCGCGTTCCATCCAGGGGAAGGCGTTCTCCTGGCCCACGGCCACCAGCACGTCGTCGCATTCGTAGTGCTCGTCCGGCTCGCCCGAAGCCACGAGCTTGCGTCGGCCCTTCTCGTCGAACTCGGCCTTGACCACCTCGAAGGTGACGCCGGTCAGCTTGCCGTCCTCGTGGGTGAATGCCTTCGGGACCCGGTAGTTGAGGATCGGGATGTCCTCATGGATCGCGTCTTCCTTCTCCCAGGGGCTGGCCTTCATCTCCTCGAAGCCGGATCGGACGATCACCTTGACGTCCTCGCCGCCCAGCCGGCGGGAGGTGCGGCAGCAGTCCATGGCGGTGTTGCCGCCGCCCAGCACGATGACCCGCCGGCCGATCTTGTCGATGTGGCCGAAGGAGACCGACGACAGCCAGTCTATGCCGATGTGGATGTTGGCGCGGGCCTCCTCGCGGCCCGGCAGCTCGAGGTCGCGGCCGCGCGGCGCGCCGGAGCCCACGAAGATCGCGTCGTAGCCCTGCGCCAGCAGGCCTTTGAGGCTGTCGATCCGCTCGCCGAGCCGCAGCGTCATGCCGAGGCCGGTGATGTACCCCACTTCCTCGTCAATGACGGTCTCGGGCAGGCGGAAGCGTGGGATCTGGCTGCGGATCATGCCGCCCGCCTTGGCGTCGGCGTCGAAGATGGTGATCTCGTAGCCCAGCGGCGCCAGGTCGCGGGCCACGGTCAGCGAAGCGGGGCCGGCCCCTACCATCGCGATACGCTTGCCGTTCGTCTTGGCCGCCGGGGCCGGCAGCCGCGCGGTAATGTCGTCCTTGTTGTCGGCCGCGACCCTCTTCAGCCGGCAGATGGCGACCGGCTCCTCCTCGACGCGTCCTCGCCGGCAGGCGGGTTCACAGGGACGGTCGCAGGTCCGCCCGAGGATCCCCGGGAAGACGTTGGACGTCCAATTGACCATGTAGGCGTCGGAGTAGCGCCCGTCCGCGATCAGGCGGATGTACTCCGGTACCGGGGTGTGTGCGGGACAGGCCCACTGGCAATCCACGACCTTATGGAAGTAGTCGGGAGTCCACGTACTCGTACGTTGCAAAACCCTGATCCCTTCGCGCGACGCTCTACTCCCGCGGCGGCTAAGGCGAACTCAGGCGGCTTACTGGCGCTGTCCGAGTGGGTCTTCAGGCCGTCACGACGCGGCGTTCTGGCTTAAGGTTAGGCCCCGTTCCGTGGTCAAGCCAAGCCCATTCCTGATCGCTGATCGCTTCATTTCAGGTTGGACGGCCCCAAATTCCGGTCGTTCCCGCCTCAAGCGAACGTGAGAGGCGCCGCAGCATTTCTGGCGAGCAACGCCGACGCCTAATGATACCTTAACGACAGGGAGCCCTCGGCCGAGGGCTTGGGAGACACGCGATGACCACGCCCACCGACGCTGTGCCTGCGCCCGAGTCCTTCAGCGAACCCCTCGCCTATGCGGTCGCGCCGCTCGACGAGGACCTGGGCCCGATCAGCCTCTTCCAGGAAATCAACGAACGCCGCGCCCGCGTCGAAAACGCCGAGCTGCTGGCGCACCTGCGCGGACTGTAGGACACCCCTCACTCCGCTCGTCCCCGCGTGCTGGAAATCTATGCGGCCAGATGCGAAAACGCCCCGGACCAGGGTCCAGGGCGCTTCAACTGAGCTTGGATCCCCGCCTTCGCGGGGATGAGCGCCGAGCGAGGCCTACTCGCCGTAGCCGGCGGGCAGGTCGTCATCCTTCAGGAGGTCGTCCTTGGAGACCTTCTGGTCCTTCACCTTGGCCTTGCCGACGATCAGGTCGACGACCTTGTCCTCGAAGATCGGCGCGCGGAGCTGGGCCTGGGCGTTGGGGTTCTGGCGGAAGAGGTCGAAGACCTGCTGGGCCTGAGGCCCGTACTTCATGGCCTCCTGGCGCATCGCCTCGCCCAGCTCCTGCTCGGTGACCTGGACGTTGTTGGCGCGGCCAATCTCGGCCAGCACCAGGCCCAGGCGCACCCGGCGCTCGGCGATCTTGTGATATTCTTCCTTGAGCTTCTTGTCGGACTTCTTGGCGTCTTCGGGGGGCAGTTGACCGGCTTCCTTGTCCTGCTGGACCTGCTGCCAGATCGCCTCGAACTCGGCCTCGACTATCTTCGGCGGCAGCGGGAAGTCGTGCTTGGTGTCGAGCTGGTCCAGGAGGGCGCGCTTCAGCTTGAAGCGGCTCGCGCCGGCGTATTCCTTCTCGAGGTTGCTCTTCAGGAGCTCACGCAGCTTTTCCAGGTTCTCGATGCCCAAGCGCTCGGCGAGCGCGTCGTCGGCGGGGGAGTCGACCGGCGCCTTCACCTCATGGACCTTGACCTCGAAAATGGCCTCTTTGCCCTTGAGGTTCTCGGCCTGATAGTTCTCCGGGAAGGTAACCTTGACCTCGACGTCGCTCTCGGGCTTGGCGCCGACGAGCTGCTCCTCGAAGCCCGGGATGAACTGGCCGGAGCCCAGCACCAGCTGGGCGCCCTCGGCCGTGCCCCCGTCGAAGGCCACGCCATCCAGCTTGCCCACGAAGTCGATGACCACCAGGTCGCCGTCCTTGGCCTTCACGGTCTTGCCGGTGCGCGCCTCGTAGGTGCGGTTCTGCTTGGCGAGCTCGGCCACCGCTTCGTCGACTTCCTTGTCGGTGGGCTCATAGACCGGGCGCTTCAGGGACAGCGTCGCCGGGTCGACCGGCTCGAAGTCCGGCATCACGTCGACGGCGATCTCGTAGGCGAGGTCGGCCTTGCCATCCATCACCGCGTCCATGTCGCCTTCCGGCTTCAGGTCGGGGTCGCCGGCGGGACGCAGCTTGTTGTCCTCGAGGACCTTCTGGGTGGTCTCGGTGAGGGTCTTTTCCACCACCTCGCCCATCAGCGCCTTGCCGTAGAGCCGGCGGACGTGGGCGGTCGGCACCTTGCCGGGGCGGAAGCCCTTGATGTTCAGGGTGGGCGTGATCTCGGCGATGCGCGCTTCGAGCGCCTGCGTCAGGTCGGCGACGGGCACCGTCACTCCGAACACGCGGCTAAGGCCTTCACCAGACTTTTCAACGATCTGCATCGACATTCTCGAACTTCCGGCCGCCGCGCCAATTCGCGCCGCGCCGCCGCCTATGGGATGAAAACAAACGCCGCCGAGGACCGGCGGAGGGCGGCGGTTATGTCACGCGGGGCGCGCGTATCCAAGCGCAAAGGCCCGACCCGCGCGAAGCCGGATGGTGCGGATGAGAGGACTCGAACCTCCACGCCTTGCGGCGCTGGAACCTAAATCCAGTGCGTCTACCAGTTCCGCCACATCCGCCCGGCCCGTTGCCTAGGGGAAATGGCCGCGATCAGCAAGCTGCGGCCAGGGGACGCAGGCGCTGGCGCCGGATGTTTACACCTTGAGGCGAATTATGGCGTGCGGCGTCTCACTGCGGGCAGATGCGCAACGCGGGGGTTTTGGCTTGAAGGACTGGCTGATCGACTGGGCCGAGCGCCTGTTTCTGCTCGCCATCTACGTGGTCTTCGTCGTCGCCAACGTGAAGGGCGACGACCTGGTCAACTGGCTGGCCATCGCGCTCGAGACCGTCACCGCCTTTTTCCTGCTCACGCGACGCCGGGCGATCAGCGTCAGCGAGCATCCCACGGACTGGGCCTTCGCGGTGATGGGCGCCTTCCTGCCGCTGACCCTCCGCCCGGGCGGCGTTCCTATGCTCACCTTCGTGTCGCTGCCGCTGGTGCTCATGGGTATCGTGTTCAGCGTGTTCGCGAAGTTCAGCCTGAACCGCCGATTCGGCGTGACGCCGGCTAACCGCGGCGTGCAATCGGCCTGGGCCTACAGCGTCATCCGCCATCCGATGTATTTCGGCTACTTCCTGTCGCAGGCGGGCTACCTCCTGCACAACCCGACGCTCCGCAACGCCTCGCTGGTGGCGCTCGCCTGGGGCCTGCAGTTCGTGCGGATCTCGCGCGAGGAAAACCACCTGATGCTGGATGAGGCCTACAGGATTTACGCCACGCGTGTTCGCCGTCGCCTCATCCCAGGCGTCTACTAGGACGCCGCTCTCGCCCAGGTGACAGCCGGCCCGCGCGCGGGCAGAAGGCGGCGATGTCCGAGGGAGTCCTCTTCGTCCACAATAACTTCCCGGCGCAGTTCCGGGGCCTCGCCGAGGCGCTGCTGGCATGCGGCGTGCCCTGCGCGGCGATCGGCTCGGCCAACGCGCCGGGCATGCCGGGCGTCATGCTCGGCCGCTATGGCCTGGACCGCGGGACGGCGCCCGGCATCTTCCCCCTCGCTGTGCGGGCCGAAGCCGACCTGATCCGCGGCGCCGGCGCCCACCGTATCGCCAAGGCTCTGAAGGCCGAGGGCTTCGAGCCGGCGGTGATCGTCGGTCATCCGGGCTGGGGCGAAACGACTTTCCTCGCCGACGTCTGGCCCGACGCCAAGCGCGTGATGTTCGCGGAGTTCTACTACCACGGCCGCGGCCTCGACATCGGCTTCGACCCGGAGTTCGGCGAGGTGACCGAGGAGGAGGTGCTGCGCGGCGAGGCCAAGAACGCGGTGGCGGCGTTGGCCTTGGCGAACGCCCACGCCATCGTCGCGCCGACCGAGTTCCAGGCATCGGTCTTCCCGGAGATTTTCCGGCCACGGATGCGGATCATCCACGAGGGCGTCGATGTGGACGCGATCCGGCCTGGGCCCGCCGAGCCCTTCGTCCTGCCTGACGGCCGGGTCATCGCGCCCGGCACACCGGTGATCACCCACATCAACAACCGCATGGACGCGCTTCGCGGGCTGCACATCTTCGCGCGCGCCCTGCCCCGCCTGATGGCCGAGATGCCGGACGCCCAGGTCCTGGTGATTGGACAGGACTCCGCGCGACCCTATGGCGGCGCCTCGCCCGACGGCCGCTCCTGGCGCGAGGTCGCGTTCGACGGCCTCGACCTCGACGGCTCGCGCCTGCACTTCCTGGGGCGGGTTACGCACGCCCGGATGCTGGCGGCGCTGCGCCTCTCGACGGCCCACGTGTACTACAGCTACCCCTTCGTGCTCTCGTGGTCGCTGGTGGAGGCCATGGCCAGCGGCTGTTACGTGGTGGGATCCGATACGCCGCCGCTGCGTGACGCCATCGCGGACGGGATCAATGGCCGCCTGCTGCCCTTCTTCGACGTGGACGCCCTGTCGGAGACCCTCGTCGCGGCCTGCCGAGACCCCCACGCCGCCGCCCCGCTACGCGCGGCCGCTCGGGAGACGGCCGTGGCCAAGTTCGCCCGCCGCGACGGTCTCGGGGCGTGGTTCGCCCTGCTGGCGGAGATGGGCCTGGCGATCCCGACGGCCTAGCCGCAGCGGATCTCCTTGATGATCCCGGTGTCAGCGTCGAAGAAGAAGTTGAGACGCTCCGGGCTGAAATCCAGCGTTATCGGGCACTTGGTGCAGGCGACCCTTTGCCGATTGGGGACGAGCGGCACCGGAATCTCGCTGCGCGGACGCCCCACGAGGTGCTGCAGGGCCGCGGCCCCGCACTGGTCCTTCACCGAGATATCCGGCCTCGGCGCTGGCGAGCGCTTCGGCGGCGGTTGCGGGGCGGCGGGAGTCTCGGCCGGCGGGCTCGTCGGATAGCTGGGCGTGCTGGAGCAGGCCGCCATCAGCAGCGCGAAGCCAATCCACGCCGCGCGCCTCATGCCTGCTTCTCCCAGCCGCGCGCCTGCTGCTTCCAGTAGGAGACCGCCGCGCCGGACGCCTTGACCGCGCTCCATTGGGCGCGCGCGACCGCCAACTGCGCCTCGTCGCCGCCGTCGAACAGCACCACGCAGCGGGCGTAGCCGCCGAGATCGCCCGGCTCCGCGCCGTCCACCAGGAAGAGCACGTCGGCGCCATTGGCGTTCTCGAAGCCGGTGGTCAGCAGGACCGGCTGGCGCGCGGCGTTGGGCTCGTCGTCCGGCGCATGCGGCAGGAAGCTCTCGTCGCGATAGGTCCAGAGCCAGCCGTCGAGGTGTTGCAGCCGCGCGGCCTCGCGCACCCGCACCAGCGCCCTCCAGCCACGTTGCAGGGTTTTCTCAAGAAGCTCGGGGAGCGCCTGCTCAAGGCCCGTCCGTTCCAGGTGGTAGAACCAGACTTCGGTCGCGACGGCCTCAGCCATGGGCGGGCTCCGCCAGGCGCTGAGCGAGCGATTCCAGGGCCGCCGCCACGGGTTCCGGGTTGGTCAGCATCGCCAGATGATGCAGCGGAAGGCGAACCAGAGGCCAGCCCGATCGTGCGGAGACCTGGCTTTCGTTGTCGTAGGCGCCGCTGAGCTGGAGGTAGGCGGCTGGCGTCTCGAGCGTGGTGGTCGGCGCGGTCTCCTCGAAATAGCCGATCGGCAAGGGCTCGAGCTCGCCGACCAGAGCCGCACGCTGGGTGGCGTCGGGGATCAGCCGCTCCAGGGCTCCGGGTGGCCACCACTCGTCCCAGGCCGGCAGCTCGCCCATCTGGGCGCCGGCGCGCAGCTGATTGCGCAGATCGGCCGGCGCGGTCTCGAACCAGCTGTGGCCCGGATGAGGCAGGATCGCATCGACGTAGATCACGCTCGCCACGCGTTCGCCCAGCCGGGCCGCCAGCGCGGGCGTCAGCGCGCCCGCGCCGCTGTGGGCCGCCAGGACCAGGGAATCGTCGGAAGACGCGAGCACGTCCGCCAAGCCCTTCGTCAGGCCCTCATAGTAGCCTTCGAGAACGTTCGACAGCAGCGGCCAGGCGGGCGCATCGGCGGCGTGGCCGCGCCGCCGCAGCTCCGCGGCCACGCCCTGCCAGGCGAGCGGCCCCAGAAGCGGGCTGTGCAGCAGGACGAAGCGAGGCGCCGCCATCGGGGCCTCAGCCCTCGTACTTCTCCGCCACCATGCGGTTGAGCAGGCGCACGCCGTAGCCGGTCGCGCCGTCAGGGCTGGTCGGCACGGTCGAGGGCTTGCGCCAGGCCGTCGCGGCGATGTCGAGGTGGGCCCAGGGCACACCGTTGGTGAAGCGCTGGATGAACATGGCCGCGGTGATCGAGCCGCCGGGCCGCCCGCCGGTGTTCTTCATGTCGGCGATCATCGAGTCGATGTTCTTGTCGTAGGCGCTCGGCAGGGGCATCCGCCACAGGGGCTCGCCCTCGGTGTTGGAGGCGGAAATCAGGTTCGCCGCCAGCTCCTCGTCGTTGGCGTAGCAGCCGGCCAGGTCGTGCCCCAGCGCGATGATGATGGCGCCGGTGAGCGTCGCCAGATCGACCATGAACTTCGGCTTGAAGCGGTCCTGGCAGTACCAGACGGCGTCGGCCAGCACGAGGCGGCCCTCGGCGTCGGTGTTGATGATCTCGATGGTCTGGCCGGACATGGAGGTCACCACGTCCCCGGGCCGCTGGGCGTTGCCGTCCGGCATGTTCTCGACAAGGCCCAGGATGCCGACCGCGTTGACCTTGGCTTTGCGGCCCGCGAGCACGTGCATCAGGCCGGCCACTGCGCCCGCCCCGCCCATGTCCCACTTCATGTCTTCCATGTTGTCGGCGGGCTTCAGCGAGATGCCGCCGGTGTCGAAGCAGACGCCCTTGCCGATGAAGGCGATGGGCTGGGCGTTCTTATCGGCCGCGCCGTTCCAGCGCATGATCGCAAGCTGGCTCTCTCGGATCGAGCCCTGGCCGACGCCCAGCAAGCTGCCCATGCCAAGCTTCATCATCTCCGGCTCGCCGAGGATCTCGACCTCCAGGCCCAGTGTCTCCAGGGCTTTCACGCGCCGCGCGAACTCGGCCGGATAGAGAACGTTCGGCGGCTCGGACACTAGGTCGCGTGTGAAGCTCACCGCGTCAGCCAAGGCCGCCATCGGCGCGAAGGCCTCCAGCGCCGCGGCGTTGTCGGTGGCGGCGACCTCGGTCTTGACGACCGACGGCTTCTTCTCCGCCGGCTCCTTGGTCCGGTACTTGTCGAACCGGTAGCTGGCCAGCCGCACGCCAAGCGCCGCGCGGGCCGCGAGCTCCGGCCCGCCGTTGGGCAGCTCGATGCGCAGGGTCGTGAGCCCCGAGGCCTTCACCGCGGCGTAGGCGCTGGCCGCGGCGTGCTCGACGCCGAGGGCGTCGAATCCGTCCTTCTTGCCCACGCCCACCAGCACCAGCCGCGCGGCGTCGGTGTCGGCTGGGGCCAGGATGTCCAGCGTCTGGCCCTTGGCGCCGGTGAAGCGGCTCGCGGCCGCCGCATGGGCCAACGGTCCATCCAGGCTCCCGCCCTCGAAAACGATGCGAGCCACCGCGGTCTTCGGTGACAGGGCCTGGGCGGCGGCGACGAACTGGATATCCATGCAAGGTCTCTTCAAAGCGCGAAACGGGATCGCCGGCTCCGACAAGCCGACGCGGGACGCGTGCGCCCCGCGGTTGTCTGATACGGCGACGCATGGTTTAGATCAGCTCCGCGGCGGGGGCGCGGCAAAAACTCCGAGCGAGCCCTATTTCTCACCGATGCGCCTGATCGACCGATACCTGCTCCGCCAACTGCTCGGCCCGACGCTCCTCGCCACCCTGGCGCTGACGGCGGTCGTGCTGCTGAGCCAGAGCCTTTCGGTCCTCGATCTGCTGGTGAACCAGCGCCAGAGCGCGCTGGTCTTCCTGAAGGTGACGCTCCTCTACATGCCGCAGCTGATCAACATGATCCTGCCGTTCGCCGTCTTCGTGGCCGCCCTGGTGGCGCTGAACCGGCTGCATACCGAGCAGGAGATCGTCGTCTGTTTCGCCGGCGGAATGAGCCGCTGGCGGGTGATCTCCCCGGCCATGCGGCTGGCCTGCACGGTGGCCTTCCTCGCTCTGTTGATGAACCTGTGGGTGCAGCCGATCGCCTATCGGGCGCTGCGCGAGGAGCTGTTCCAGGTCCGCACCGACCTCGCCTCCACGATGGTGCGGGAGGGCGAGTTCACTGAGCCGGTGCCCGGCCTGACCGTCTACGCCCAAGCCGTTGACGGTAATGGCGACATGCACAATCTCTTCATCCACCAGATGAAGGACGACGGGACGGCCACGACCTACATGGCCAACTCCGGGCGGATGACCAATCGCCAGGGCGAATCGGTGCTGGTGCTGCACGACGGCTCGATGCAGGAGTTCTCGCCGCGCGGCGTGCTGAACTATCTGACCTTCAACGAATATCCCTTCCCGCTCGGGACGCTGAACAATCCCGACGAGATGGTCCACTACAAGCCCTCCGACCGCTATCTGCACGAACTGCTGTTCCCCGACCTGCAACAGACCTGGGAGCAGAAGAACCGCAGGAGCCTGATGGCCGAGGGTCACGCGCGCATCGCCACGCCGCTCTACAACATCGCCTTCATGGCGCTGGCGGTGTCGGCGATCATCGGCGGCGGCTTCTCGCGGCTCGGCTACGCGCGGCGGATCGCGACCTTCTTCGGGATCGCCGCAGGCGTCCGCATCCTGGGCTTCGTCGCCCAGTCCGCCGCAGAGGCCAATGTGTGGCTGAACATCCTGCAATACGCCGTCCCGCTGGGCGCCACGGCGTTTGCGCTGCGCGGCATCTTCCGCCAGCGGGTCAGCCGGTTCATCGACATCCGGCGCCGCCCGGCGCGCATCGCCCCGATGGCGGCGTGAGGGGCCTGGAATGAGCGCCTCGCGCCTGCAAAACTATGTCCTGGTCCGTACACTGACGGGGGTCGGCGCTGTGCTGGCGGTGATCTCCACGGTGATCCTGCTCGCCCAGTTCGTGGACCTCTCCCGCTCCATCGGCGTGCGCGCCGACGTCAGCGCCGGCGACATCTTCGGCCTGACGCTCCTGAAGTCGCCCTCGGTGATCGAGATCGTGCTGCCGTTCGTCTTCCTGGGCGGCGGCATCAGCGCCTTCGTGGGCATGAACCGGCGCAGCGAACTGGTGGCGATGCGCGCGGCGGGCCTTTCGGCCTGGCGGTTCATCATGCCCGCGGCGATCGCAGCCTTCGTCGCCGGCCTGTTCGCGGTCACGGCGGTGGATCCCGTCGCCGCGGCGCTCAGCGCCCGCTTCGAGGCCGACCGCGCCAAGATCATGTCGAACTACCTGGGCGACATCCCCAAGGACATCTGGCTGCGCCAGGGCGACGAACACACCCAGATGGTGATCCACGCCAAGTCGCGCGACACCGTGCAGGGCGAGGTGCGGTTGCGCGGGGTGTCGCTGTTCATCTACCAGAAGAACAAGGCCGGCCAGCCCGAGTTCAGGCGCCGGCTGGAGGCCGCCGAGGCGTTGCTGCGGCCCGGATTCTGGCAGCTCAAGGACGTGCGCGAGGCCTCAGCCGGCGAGAGCTCGGTGCGCTCCGACAGCCTGTCGCTGCGCTCGACCCTCGATTCGGAAGCCGCCGTGGAGCGCTTCGCGTCGCCCGACGCCATCGCCTTCTGGCGCCTGCCCGCGGCGATCCGCCTGACCGAACAGGCCGGCTTCTCGGCCTCCGGTTACCGGCTGAAGTTCCAGCAGGGCCTGGCGACGCCGGTGCTGTTCACCGCGATGACCATCCTGGCGGCGGCCTTCTCGCTCAGGCTCGCGCGCCTGGGCGGCCTGGCGGGCCTGGCGGGCGCCGGCGTGGCGCTCGGATTCGTGGTCTTCTTCTTCGACAAGTTCTCCGGCGCGCTGGGCCGGGCCGACGTGATCCCGCTGTTCGCGGCGGCCTGGGCGCCCGCGGTGGTGGCGTTGCTGTCTGGCCTCACCCTGCTCTGTTACACCGAAGACGGTTGAATCGTCCGCATGCCGGGCTATGCAGTCGGCAAGGCGCGTCGCGAGAAGGATCGGGGAAGCGGAACATGAGCTCGCGTCGGCGCAGACCGCCTGCCACGGCCAGACGGCGCGCGATCAAGCGCGCCCTGCTCGCGGGCGCGGCGATCGTCGCCCTGTGGCCGCTCGCCGCGCTCGCCCAGCCGGAAGGGCCCGGTACGACGCCGGGAAGCCCGCTTGACCGCCAGCGCGGTCAGATCCTCAACGCCACGCCCAACACGACGAACCAGACCCCGACGGCGAAGGCCGCGCCGGCCCACACCGACGGCCTGAAACCCGGCGAGCTCTACATGGAGGCCGACCGGCTGGTCCGTGACGAGAAGGCCGGCGTCACTACCGCCGAGGGTTCTGTCGAGGTCCGCTACGAAGACCGCACGCTCCGCGCCGACCGGCTTGTCTACAAGGAAGCGCCCCCGCCGCCCGAAGGCCAGCCGCGCCAGCCGGCCGACAGGGAGGCGCCCGCCCAAGGGGTCATCCGCGCCTACGGTCACGTCCAGATCATCCACGACAACGGCGAGGTCGAGTACGCCGACGAGCTGACCCTCGACGACAAGATGCAGGCCGGCGTCGCCCTGGGCTTCGCGGCGCGGATGCACGACCAGCGGCTCAACCAGAACGTCGAGATCGCCGGCGCGAGCGCCGTGCGCCGCTCGGACGACATCCAGGAGCTGAACAAGGCGATCTACACGCCGTGCGCCATCTGCGTCGGCGACAAGCCCAAGTCGCCCACCTGGTCGATCACCGCCGACCGCGTGGTCGAGGACAAGATCCGGCACATCATCTACTACCGCCACGCCCGCATCCACGTTCTCGGCGTGCCGGTCCTCTACCTGCCGGTGTTCTGGCACGCCGACCCGAGCGCCGAGCGGCAGTCGGGCCTGCTCTCCCCGCGGATCGGCGCTTCGAACCGCCGGGGCTTCTCCTACGAGCAGCCCTATCTGCTCGTGATCAGCCCGTCGGCCGACCTGACGCTGAGCCCGCAGATCAACACCAAGGTCAATCCGCTGCTGAACGGCGAGTACAGGCAGCGCTTCGACTCCGGCGTCGTCGCCTTCCGGTTCGGCTACACCCACGAAGCCGACGTCGATGGCAGCGGCAACCGGTTTGGCGACAACACCAACCGCAGCTACATCCTGGCCCGCGGCGCCTTCCAGATCGACGACCACTGGAGCGCCGGCTTCACCGCCGAGCGCACCTCGGACCCGCTGCTCTTCGACAAGTACGACATCGGCCGTGTCTATGAGGCGCGCGGGCCCTACGTCGCCGACGACCGCCGGCTGATCAGCCAGCTCTACGCGATCCGCCAGGACGACCAGTCCTACGCGTCGGTGGCGGCGTTCAGCGTCCAGGGGCTGCGGCCCGGCGACAACAACCGCACCTTCCCCGTCGTCGCCCCGCTGGTCGAGACGCGCTACGAGCTGCCAAGCGATGTGCTGGGCGGGCCGTTGCGGCTGACCGCCAGCGCCGTGGCGCTCACCCGCGACCAATCGCCCGACAACCAGAACCTGAACCTGCCCGGCATCGACAGCCGCCGGGTGACGGTCGGCGCGGATTGGAGCCGGACCTTCACGTCCGACTCGGGGCTGCGGGTCGCGCCGTTCGTGAACGTCCGCGCCGACGCCTACAGCCTGAGCGACGTGCCGACCGGGGTCGGGACCTCGACCAAATCGGAATCCGTGTCGCGCGCCCTGGCCGTGGCCGGCGCCGACATCTCCTACCCGCTCTATCGCCGCTGGCACGATGCGACCGTGATCCTGGAGCCGCTGGTCCAGGTCGCGGCCTCGCCCAAGGCCCAGCAGGTGGTCATCGGCACGGACACGACGGGCAAACCGATCTACCTGGACGAGGATAGCGTCGCCTTCGAGTTCGACGAGACCACCCTCTTCCGCGCCGACAAGTTCCCCGGCTACGACCTCTATGAGGACGGGGTGCGGGTGAATGTCGCGGGGCGCGGCTCGATCCTCTGGGACGATGGGCGGCGGGCGAGCCTGCTGATCGGCCGCAGCTTCCGCGATAGCCCGAACACGGTCTTCTCGCCGGGGTCTGGCCTGACCGGCCGCGAATCCGACTGGATCGTGGCCGGCGACGCCCAGCCCTGGCAGGGGTTCTCGGTCTTCGCCCGCACCCGCCTCGACGCCGACACGCTCGAGGTCCACCGCCTCGAAGCCGGCGCCAACATCAACATCAAGTGGGGCTCGGGTTACGTCCGCTACCTGTCGGACGACCAGGGTATCAACGGGACCCCGATCAAGAACCTGGACCTCGGCGGCGACATCAATCTCACCCAACACTGGGGCGTCAGCGCCTACGGCAACCGCGACCTCCAGCAGCAGGCCTGGGTGATCCGCGACCTCGGGGTGTTCTACAAGGACGACTGCATCCGTGTGGACGTGTTTTACCGCCACGAAGACGTTATCCTGGGCCGGCTGGGCTCCAGCGACCAACTGTCCGTGCGCCTAACGCTCGCCACATTGGGCGGACCACTTTATGGCAGATAGGAATTGCGGCCGGACGCGGCCGAACGAGGGAATGAACTCATCCATGATGCGCGCGCGTAACGTCACGGGCCGAGGGGCGCGCGGCGCTGTTGTCGCAACAGCCCTGCTTGCGGCGGGCTTGCCTATGGGAGTTTACGCCCAGGCCAAGGCGCCGCCTCCGCCTGCGGCCGCCCCTGCGCCTGCGCCAGCCACGGCGACAACCGCCCCGGCCGAAGCGCCGCCTGCGGCTGCGCCGGCGGCGATCAACCGGCCGATGACCGAGGCGGTCGCGGCGATCGTCAACGACGACATCATCTCGACCTACGACCTGGCCCAGCGCATGCGCCTGCTGATCGCCACCTCGGGCGTGCAGCCGACCCAGGACACTCTGCCGGAGTTCCAGCAGGAAGCCCTGCGTTCGCTGGTCGACGAGCACCTGCAGATCCAGGAGCTGAAACGGGTCCAGAAGGACCAGAAGATCACCATCATCGCCACCGACGACGAGATCCAGGAAGAGCTCGCCGGCATGGCCCAGCAGAACAACCTGAAGCCCGAGGGGTTCCTGGCGGCGCTGAAGTCGCAGGGCATCGGCTCGGAGACTCTGTTCGAGCAGATCCGCGCCCAGATGAGCTGGCAGCGCTGGATCCGCGGCCGCTACGGCACGCGCCTGCGCATCGGCGAGGACCAGATCAAGGCGACCCAGGCGCGGCTCCTCGCCGCCGCGTCCAAGCCGCAGTACGACGTCAGCGAAGTGTTCATCGACGCCGGCCGGGCCGGCGGCATGGACCAGGCCACCAAGGGCGCGACCCAGCTCGTCACCCAGTTGCAACAGGGTGCGCCCTTCCAGGCCGTCGCGCGGCAATTCTCCTCGTCGCCGACAGCGGCGGCGGGCGGCGAAGCGGGCTGGATCAGCGCGGGCGAGATGCCGCCCGAGGTCGATGCGGTGCTCGACCAGCTCCGTCCGGGCCAGCTTTCCCAGCCGATCCCCGTGAAGGACGGCGTCTACATCATCTACCTGAAGGACAAGCGGTCCGGCGCCGGCCAGACCCTGGTCAGCCTGAAGCAGGCGGCCATCGCCCTGCCCAACGGCGCGACCGCCGCCGACGTCGAGGCCGCGCGGGTGAAGCTGGAAGGCGTGAAGTCGCAGATCAAGGACTGCGCGACCCTCGAAGCCACGGCCACCAAGACGCCGGGCGTCGTCGCCGGCGACCTGGGCGAAGCGGAGGTCGGCGACCTTTCGCCGGAATTCAAAGAGGCCGCCCAGACCCTGAAGGTCGGCGAGGTCTCCTCTCCGATCCGCACCAAGGTCGGGCTGCACGTGCTGGCGGTCTGCGGCAAGCGGGCGGCGGGCGCCTCTCAGCCGGACCATGACCAGATCGAAAACCGGCTGACCGGCCAGCAGCTCAGCATGATCTCGCGGCGGTACATGCGCGACCTGCGCAACTCCGCGACGATAGAGACCAGGTGAAACCGGCGCCGCTCGCGCTAACCCTTGGCGATCCGGCCGGCGTCGGCCCGGAAATCATCGTCAAGGCCTGGAACGAGCTGCGCAAAGGCGGGCCGCCGTTCCTGGTGGTCGGTGACTACCAGGCCCTGGCCTCGGTCGGCCGCGCCTCGGTCCTCAAGAAGGTCGTCTCCCCCGCCGAGGCGATGACCGCCTTCGCCGACGCCCTGCCGGTGCTCGATCTGCCACTGCGCGCGCCCGTGGTGGCTGGCCAGCCTTCGCCGGCGGCCGCGCCCGCGATCGTCAAATGGATCGAGACCGCCGTCGGCCTGGCGCTTTCCGGCTCGGTGGCCGGCGTGGTCACCGCCCCGATCTCGAAGGCCCCGCTCTACGAGGCCGGCTTCAAGTTCCCCGGCCACACCGAGTTCCTGGGCGAGCTCACCGCCACCGAACGCTTCGAAGGCGCGCGCGGCCCGATCATGATGCTGATCGCCGGTGGCCTGCGCGCCGCCCTGGTCACGGTCCACGAGCCTCTGGCCAAGGTGCCGGGACTGCTCAGCGCCGACGCCATCGTGAACGTCGGCCTCGTCACCGCCCAGGCGCTGAAGCGCGATTTCGGCATCGCCAATCCGCGGCTGGCCGTCGCCGGCCTCAACCCGCACGCCGGCGAAGGCGGAAGCATCGGCCGCGAGGAGGCCGAGATCATCGCGCCGGCCGTCCGCACCCTGGAGGACCTTGGCATCGACGTGACCGGCCCGCATCCGGCCGACACCCTGTTTCCGGAAGCCATGCGCGCGCGCTTCGACGCCGCGATCTGCCTCTATCACGACCAGGCTCTGATCCCGGTGAAGATGCTCGACTTCTGGGGCGGGGTGAACGTCACACTGGGCCTGCCGATCGTGCGGACCTCGCCGGACCACGGCACGGCGTTCGATATCGCGGGCCGCGGTCTGGCGCGCGCCGACAGCCTGGTCGCGGCGATCCGCCTCGCCGATCAGATCGCCCAAGCCCGGGCCAAGGAGGCCCTCGTCGGGTGAGCCTCGCCGCGCTGCCGCCGCTCCGCGAGGCGCTGGCCGAGCACGGCCTGATGGCCAAGAAGGCGTTCGGTCAGCACTTCCTCCTCGACCTCAACATCACCCGCAAGATCGCGCGCTTGGCTGAGGTCGGTCCTGGCGATCGGGTGATCGAGGTCGGGCCCGGCCCCGGCGGCTTGACGCGCGCCCTGTTGGAGACCGGCGCGGAGGTCGTGGCCGTGGAAAAGGACCAGCGGTTTCGCCCGCTGCTGGAAGACCTGTCCCAGGCTGCTGCGCCGGGCGCCCTGACCCTGCGCTTCGCCGACGCCCTGGCCGCCGACGAGGCCGAGTTGCTGGGCGGTCCCGGCCACGTGGTCTCAAACCTGCCCTACAACGTCGGCACCGCCCTGCTCATCAAATGGCTGACCGGCCCGTGGACGCCAGCGTCCATGACGCTGATGTTCCAGAAGGAGGTCGCCCAGCGGATCATCGCCCCCGTCGACGGCGACGCTTACGGCCGGCTGGCGGTGATCGCCCAGGCGACCTGCGATGCGCAGGGCGTGATGGACGTGCCGGCGCGCGCCTTCACGCCCCCGCCCAAGGTGGAGTCGGCCGTGGTGCGCCTGACCCCACGGGCCGACCGGCCCTCGGCGGCGCGGCTCGACGCGCTGCAGAAGCTCACGGCGGCGGCCTTCGGCCAAAGGCGCAAGATGCTGCGGGCGAGCCTCAAGGCGCTTGGCGGCGAGGCGCTGATCGAGGCGGCCGGGCTCGATCCGCAGGCCCGCGCCGAGACTATCGACGTGGCGGGCTTCCTGCGCCTCGCCGACGCGTGGATCGCCGCCCGCGCGCCTTAGTGCTCCGTCCGCTTCGGCTCATCGCGCCGCGGCGCCGCCCAGGAGGGCGGATCGCTCGCCGGGAAGGACTCTTCGCCGGCTTCCTGCACGGGATCGAGGTCTTCGGAGCGCGGTTCCAGGGGTTCGCTCATGGCTCCTCCTTGCCGGCCGAACCTAACCCGTTGCCTCAGCGGGCTCCAGACGATCCTATGGCTGCGCCGTTGATGAAGGAGACCGGATGCTGATCCTGTTGGGCGTGGCCGTCATCGTCGTGGGCTTCGCCATCCGTCTCAACCCGCTGCTCGTGGTGGTGCTGGCGGCCATGACGAGCGGCTGGTTCGCCGGGCTTTCGCCGCTCCAGGTCATCGCCGCCTTCGGCAAGGCCTTCAACGAAAACCGCTTCGTCTCGACCGCCTATCTGGTCCTGCCGCTGGTGGGCGTGTGGGAGCGGGCGGGTCTGCGGGAGCGCGCCGCGGCGATCGTGAGCGGCTTGCGCGGCGTCTCGGTCGGGCGGCTTCTCGTGAGCTACATGGTGTTCCGCCAGGTGACGACCGCCGTGGGCCTGATGCCGATCGCGGGCCAGGCCCAGACGATCCGGCCCATCGTGGCGCCTATGGCAGAAGCTGCGGCCGAGGCGCGCGACGGCCCGCCCGACCAGGAGACCCGCTACGCCATCCGCGCCATGGCCGCGGCGACCGACAACGTCGCGGTGTTCTTCAGCGAAGACATCTTCGTGGCCATGGGCTCCGTGCTCCTGATGGTGGGCTTCCTGACGTCCGCCAAGATCGTGCTCGACCCGATCCACCTGTCGGTCTGGGCGATCCCAACAGCGCTCGCGGCCTTCGCGATCCACGCCACGCGACTGATGTTGTTCGACCGGCGCCTGCGCCGCAGGCCCGCGCCGTGATCAAGCTAGGCTTCGTCTACCTCCTGGCCGGATTGATGTTCGCGAGCTTCGCGGTCTTCAGCGCGCTCGACCGCGGCAACCGCAAGCGCCTCGGCAACACCGCCTTCTGGGCGCTCGTGGCGGTGAGCTTCCTGGCCGGCGACCGGCTGGGCGACCTCGGCAATGGGGTGCTTGTCCTCGGCCTGGCGCTGCTCGCGGGCCTGGGCCTCCTCGGCAGAAGCGCCCCCGTGACGACATCGCCGGAGGAACGGCTGGCCCTTTCCGAGCGGTTCGGCAACCAGCTCTTCGTGCCGGCCTTGCTCCTGCCGCTGGTGGTGGCGATCGGGGTGCTGGCGCTGAAGCCCGTGCAGTTCGGCGGGGTCCATCTGATGGATCCCAAGCAGGCGACCCTGATCTCCCTGGCGCTCGCCGTGTTGATCGCGCTCGCCGTAGCGCTGGTCCTGCTGCGCCAGCCGCCGGCCGCGCCGCTGCAGGAAGGCCGCCGGCTTGCCGACACGGTCGGCTGGGCGGCGCTCCTGCCGCAGTTCCTGGCGGCGTTGGGGGCGGTCTTCGCCCTGGCCGGTGTCGGCGCGCAGATCGGCCACCTGGTCACGACCTACCTGCCCGTGGACACTCGACTGGCCGCCGTCGCCGTCTACTGCGTGGGCATGGCCGGCTTCACCATGCTGATGGGCAACGCCTTCGCGGCTTTCCCGGTTCTGACCGGCGGGGTCGCGATCCCTATCCTGATCAACCACTTCGGCGGCAACCCTGCGGTGATCGCCTCGATCGGCATGCTGTCTGGGTTTTGCGGGACGCTGATGACCCCGCTGGCCGCCAACTTCAACCTCGTCCCGCCGGCCCTGCTGGAGATCCCCGACCGCTATTCGGTGATCAAGGCCCAGGTCCCGACCGGTCTCCTGATGCTCCTCGTCAACACGGTGCTGATGTATGTCCTCGCCTTCCGCCAATAGCCCGCAAGATGGCCGATTGACCCCGCAGACCGCCTCCAGCTTCGCGCGGATCGCGCTCGGCCACGTCACCCGCGAGTACCCCAACAAGCTCGACCACGTGCTCGAGGGCCCGGCCGACGCCCGCGGCCCGCGGGACCTGCATCCGATCTTCTTCGGCAGCTTCGACTGGCACTCGTGCGTGCACGGCTACTGGCTGCTGGCGAGCCTGCTCCGGCGCGAGCCCGGCATCCCCGAGGCCGGCGCCATCCGCGCCCTCTTCGACGACGCCTTCACAGAGGCCAAGGTCGGGGCCGAGGTCGCTTATCTCGGCCGTCCGTCGTCCCGCGGCTTCGAGCGCCCCTACGGCTGGGGCTGGCTCCTCAAGCTGCAGGCCGAACTCCTCGCTCACGACGACCCACGCTGGGCCAGGGCGCTGCAGCCGCTGGCCGACGTCTTCGCCGCCCGCTTCCGCGACTTCCTGCCCAGGGCGCACTACCCGATCCGCACGGGAGTCCATTCCTCGACCGCCTTCGCCATCGCCCTGGCCCAGGACTACGCCGTGGCCGCGGGCGACAGCGCCCTCACCGCGCTTTTCACCGAGAGGGCGCGCGCCTGGTATCTGGCCGACCGGGACGCCCAGGCCTGGGAGCCCTCCGGCGATGAGTTCCTGTCCGCGACGCTGATGGAGGCCGAATGCCTGCGCCGGCTGCTGTCCGCGGCCGAGTTCGAGCCCTGGTTCAGAGCTTTCCTGCCCCGCGCCGCCCAGCGCCAGCCCGCCAGTCTCTTCACCCCCGCTGTGGTCACCGACCGCTCCGACGGCAAGATCGCCCACCTGGACGGCCTCAACTTCTCGCGCGCCTGGTGCTGGCGCGAACTGGCCGCCGCCCTGCCCGGCGGCGATCCCCTTGCGGCGGTCGCCGAAACCGCGGCGCAGGAGCATGTCGCGGCGAGCCTGCCCCATGTCGCGGGCGACTACATGGGTGAGCACTGGCTGGCGTCCTTCGCCCTGCTGGCCCTGACGGCCCCGGAAGCCGTTCAATAGATTACGGAATTTTCAGAAATTCGCGCAACGCGGATTTCAGCGAACGATACGCGAAGAACGCCGCGAACGAGCGCCGCGCCGTGCGTCAAAGCGCCAAAATCGTTGCCGGATCGGCCTACGCTTTTCGGCAGTGAAACAAGATTCCGATCGAGGACGCTTATGAAACTTTGCGGTCAGATCTCCGTCGAACTCAACGTCGGCGACTACATCGAAGCCGCCGATCACCAGAAGCGGCTGGAGGACATACTGAAACTCGTGCGCGACGCCTATCCGGAAGCCACCCTGGCCATGCGCGAGCGTCGCCAGCGCAAGGCGCTGCCGCTGACCCGGGCCGCGCCGCGGCTGGCGGCCACCGGCGCCTTGAACAGCTACGTCGACGACTAGCGTTCCAGGATGCGTCCCAGGGACTCGCTGCTCGAGGCCATTCTCACCTTCAAGGCGCTGGATCCCCGGATCAGCGTCAACGAGATCGTGGCCTTCCTCTACACCTGCGAGAACGAGGGCCTTTCGGTCCAGGAGCTTGCCTATGTGGCCGAGCTCACCCAGTCGACCGCGTCGCGTAGCCTGCGCTCGCTGGGCCGGCCAGGTTCCGACTGGGCTCAGGCGCCGACGCTGGGCCTCGTCGACGCGTTCCTCAACCCGACGGACGGCCGAAGCCATGTGGTGCACCTGACCGATCGAGGCCGCGAACTGCGCGACCTGCTGGATGAACTCATCAGGCGGGCGATCCCCATCGACTACAGTCCCGAATAGAGAATTTCTCGACACGAGGCCGAGAAAACTACATGCATAGTCGCAACAAACCCAAGTTCGAATACCGGAAGGTCACGTTGTTACGTCAGATGAACGCAAGTTAACTGTCGAGCCCGCGAATCCTGTGGTTGGCTGCGCCCCACTTGGGGAAACGCCGACCGTCATGGCTTACGCACTCGACCGCCTGGATGTTCAGATCCTGGCCGCCTTGCAGGAAAACAACCAGGCCACGGCCCAAGCCCTGGCCGACCGGGTGCCGCTTTCGCCCTCAGCGATTCTGCGGCGCATCCGCCAATATCGGGACGAAGGCGTGATCTCCGCGGACGTCTCCATCATCGAGCCCGGCCAGGTGGGCGAGCGCATCTCGGTCATCATGATGGTTCAGCTCGAACGCCACTCGCCGGCCGCGGTCGGCGAGTTCCGCGCGCATCTTTGCCGTTCGCCGCACGTCCAGGTGTGCATGGAGATCTCCGGAGCCTACGACATCTCCTGCATCGCCATCTTCCGCGGGATGGAGGAGTTCAACGCCTTCACCGACGCCAATATCGCCGGCCACCCCGCCGTGCGCCGCTATGAAGCCAGCTTCGTAAAAAAGCGCGTGAAGTTCACGACGGCGATCCCGCTTTAATCCGTGCAGGCATCTCCCTGGATGAACGCGATCAATCTTATGCAAAGTCGACTACAATATAGCGCATTTTGATTACTTCGCTCTTTGTGTCCAATTCGAGACATTCATCCGACATAACTGCCAGATTTGGCAGAACCGCGTTGACCACTTCAAGCGGCGCTAAGTAACTCCCCGTAACCGGCGTTTCCAAGCGTGCGCCGGGACCGAATTTGTTTGGGGGCTGGCCGGCTCCGATCGGGCGCGGCCGCTGGAGGAGTTGACCTTGAAAATTCAAACCACGCGAGAGCGCCTGTTGGCCTCCTCGATGATCTGCGGCGCAGCCTTCCTAGGTCTGTCCGCCACCCAGGCCTCGGCGGCGGACGCCGCCGCGGGCGCCGAAGTCTCTGAAATCGTGGTCACCGGGACGCGCATCCCGACCCCGAACCTGACCAGCGTCGCCCCCGTCACCTCGGTCGGCGCGGCCGACATCAAGGCGCAGGGCGTGACCCGCGTCGAAGACCTGCTGAACAGCCTGCCGCAGTCCTTCGCGTCGCAAGGTTCGAACATTTCCAACAACGCCAATGGCATCGCCACGGTCAACCTCCGCGGCCTTGGCGCGACGCGGACCCTGGTGCTGATCGACGGACGACGGCTGATGTCGGGCAACCCGACGTCGAACGCCACGACCCCGGTGGCCGCCGACCTGAACTTCATCCCGACGGCCCTGATCGAGCGGGTCGACATCCTGACCGGCGGCGCCTCGGCGGTGTACGGCGCCGACGCCGTGGCCGGCGTCGTCAACTTCGTCATGAACAAGAGCTTCGAGGGCGTGCGCATCGACGCGCAGTACTCGATCTATCAGCACGGCCAGCACAACGACGAAATCCAGGCGGTCGTCCGCGACGCGCGCAGCCGCGCTGCGGTGCCGGACAATTTCATCGTCCCCGGCGACTTCACCGGCGGCGAAGGCAGCGAACAGTCCATCGTGATCGGCGCCAATGCGCCGGACGGCAAGGGCAACGTCACCGCCTACGCAACCCACGTGCAGATCAACCCGGTGCTGGCGTCGAGCTACGACTACACAGCCTGTACGCTGAACTCCGGCGCCAGCTTCTTCCAGGCCCGCTGCGGCGGTTCCGGCACGGCCTTCCCGACCCGCTTCGGCAGCTTCATCGTCGACCCGTCCGGCCCCGGGAACACCTTCCGCGCCCGCACCGGTTCGGACGTCTACAACTTCTCGCCGACCAACTACCTGCAGCGGCCCGACCAGCGTTACGGCCTGGGCGCGTTCGCCCACTATGAGATCAATCCGCACTTCCAGGCCTACGCCGACCTGATGTTCATGGACGACAACTCCACGGCTCAGATCGCGCCCGGCGGCATCTTCGCCAACAGCGGACCCGGACCGGGCGGCGCCTTCGCCATCAACTGCGACAACCCGCTGATGTCGGCCCAGGAAGCCGGGCTGATCTGCACCCCGGCCCAGATCGCCGCGGGCTCCAACGTCAACCTGACGGTTGCTCGCCGGAACACGGAAGGCGGCGGTCGTCTGACGATCTTCGAACACCAGGAGCAGCGCTACGTGGTCGGCCTGAAGGGCGACCTGTTCGGCGACTGGACCTACGACGGCTATCTGCAGTACGGCAAGACCTCGCTCAACCAGGAGCAGGACGCCAACTTCCTGACCTCGCGGATCAACCGCGCCCTGATCGCACGGCGCAACGCCGCCGGTCAGATCGTCTGCCAGTCGGTCATCGACGGGACGGACCCGGCCTGCGTGCCGATCAACTACTTCACCCTGGGAGCCGTGACGCCGGCCGCCCTCAACTACCTGCAGGCCCCGACCTTCTCGGGCGGCAACATCATCGAACAGGTGGCCAGCCTGAGCCTCGTCGGGTCCCTGCCCGACCAGATCAAGAGCCCCTTCGCCAACGACAAGATCGGCGTCTCCGTCGGCGCCGAGTACCGTCGTGAACACCTCGACTCCAAGTCCGACGTGCCGCAGGCGACCGGTGACGTGAACGGCAACGGCGCGGCGAAGCCTCCGGTGAACGGCGGTTTCGACGTCTACGAGCTGTTCGGCGAGGCCCGCGTGCCGCTGGTGCAGGACGCGCCGTTCGCCAAGGACATCACCGCCGAGCTCGCGTACCGCTTCTCGGACTACTCCAACGCCGGCGTGACCCACACCTACAAGGCGTCGGGCGACTGGACGATCATCGACGGCTTCCGGGTCCGCGCCGGCTACAACCGCGCCGTTCGCGCCCCGAACGTCGTGGAACTGTTCGCGCCGGCCAACGTGGTGCTCGACGGCACGGTCGACCCCTGCGCCGGCCTGGCGGCTTCGAACCCGCTGGTCCAGCGCTGCGCCACCCTGTTCGGCCTGACCACCGCCCAGGTCCTGGCCCTCGAGCCCGATCCGGCCAGCCAGTACTACGGCCAAGTCGGCGGCAACCCGAACCTGAAGCCGGAAAAGGCCGATACCTACACCGTGGGCTTCGTCTGGTCGCCGAGCTTCCTGCCGGGCGCGAACCTGACCGTCGACTGGTTCGACATCAAGGTTGAGGACTACATCGCCAACGTCGGCGCCAACGTGATCATCAACACCTGCGTCCTGCAGAACAACGCGGCCGCATGCGCCCTCGTGCACCGCGACGCCATCGGTTCGCTCCGTTCGACGGGCGGCTTCGTCACCGATACCGAGGTCAACCAAGGCGCCCTGCATACCTCGGGCGTCGACGTCAACGCAGGGTACCATACCGGCCTCGACACCTTCGGCCTGGCCAACATGGGCTCGGTCTCGGCGAACTTCGTCGGCACCTGGCTCGACAAGCTGGAAACCACGGTGATCAACGGTCAGGCCCCGATCGACTGCGCCGGCCTCTACGGTTCGACCTGCACCACCCTGGGCGGCTCGAACAACCCGAACCCGAAGTGGCGCCACAAGCTGCGCCTGACCTGGAACACGCCGTTCGAGTACGGCTGGTTCGGCGGCCTCGGCCTCTCGGCCCAGTGGCGCTACTTCGCCTCGGTGGATGTGGACGGCACCTCCAGCCAGCCGGCCCTGGCGACGCCCAATGTCGCGCCCACCGACCGCAAGCTCGGCTCGCGCAGCTACCTGGACCTGCTGGCCACGTTCAAGGTGAAGGACAACTATTCCTTCCGGGTCGGCGTGAACAACGTCCTCGACCAGGATCCGCCGCTGGCCGGTTCCGGCGGCACGACGAACCCGGCGACGGGCGCGCTGTTCCCCTCGAACTGCCCGGCCGGCGCCTGCAACCAGAACGTCTACGCCCAGATGTACGACACCCTGGGCCGGTACTTCTTCGTGGGCCTGACCGCCGACTTCTAAGTCACGGGCAAGCCAATCCAAGAGAT